>VOFG01002573.1_pt1 | contig 88979 bp, 115 predicted proteins | sample 5384171 | NCBI WGS metagenome assembly VOFG01 (sample SAMN12384726, study PRJNA508395) | human gut metagenome | isolation source: healthy gut F | host: Homo sapiens
ATCCACATCTTCAGGATACAAAGAATTAACTCGTTTGATAAAGTCACCTAAGATATTCATGTAGTTGGTAAAAGCATCATAAGGAGAGTCATAGATACCACGATTCAACCAAATACCTGTATTCTTCGTTGTCATAAAACGGAAGTTATTACTAGCCTGCAAATAATCCCAGTCCTGCTTGATACGGCGATCGTCACTCAAATGCACACGTTCGGCAACGCTATATAGTTTATTAAAAGCTTCACGTTGAAGAACATTACCCAGCCAACTGCTCGTATCTCTTTCCTCATCTACCCATGACATCGGATAAGGAACATCAAGTTGAGAAACAGATTTCAACTTCGTTACAATCTCAGTCGGTGTAGAGAAAGTAATTCCTTTAGCTCTCGCACATTCCGGCAATGCTTTTCAGGAATTCAAGAATATTGGAAGACAATGGTTGAGCCATACCAAGAGCACTCAATTCCATAAAGATATTGATTACTTGTTCTTCTTGCGGTAGCACATCAATCCAGTTGATATATTTATCAGCAAACAAAGGATATTCCGCCCAATCCGAATTAGAGAAACGCAGACTGATATCATCCGAAAGTTTGAAGTCCCTCAACAACAATTTAAGACTAGGTGCCTGGTTACAATGATATACATAGTGTGGACTCTTCCAGCCCAACACATGTTTTGCCCCTTCCGTCAACATCCCCTTAAAGCCCATAGAAGCTACCAAGCCACCGATTTCATCGGAATAAATCAAGCTAGAATTACGGAATACTTTCGGTTCTTTACCAAACATTTGCTTCATCTTATCACGCTGGCGAAGTACTTCTTCGCGAAAACAATCCTCATTGGCCAGTGATGATAAGCCATGTGAATATGGTTCACAAAGGAATTCACAACATCCTGTATCATTCAACTGGTGCAATAAATCAATGACCGCCGGAGCATGGATTTCAAGCTGTTCCAAAGCTACTCCCGAGATAGAAAGCGCTACCTTGAAAGCACCGCCCGAACTTTTCGCCATCTCAATCAATGTACTAAGGGCAGGGAGATATGAACGTTCAGCAACTTCATTCATACCTGTTTCATTCTCATAATCATCATAATAGTAATGATCCGTACCGATATCGAAACAACGATAGCGTTTCAAATGTATAATTTGATGTATTTCAAAATAAAGACAGATAGTTCTCATTTTTATTTATTGTTTTGTTATTTACCATAGTTTCTTAACACATCCTCGTAAAGAGCACGAATTCTCAAGCCAACCTTTTCCCAAGTAATCCCATCAACTTCTTTCTTTCCTTCGTCCCGAAGATACTCGAAAAGAGATTGATTGGTGCAAAGAGAATAAATAGCGTCAGCCATTGCATGAATATCCCAATAGTCCGTCTTAATCACCTTGTCGAGAATTTCCCCACACCCCGATTGCTTCGAAATAATAGAAGGTGTACCACACTGCATTGCCTCCAACGGAGCAATACCAAAAAGGTTCGGAAACGGACGGCATAACAAATACGTCACTATTCTTATAAACCTCATATACCTGTTTACCTTTCATAAAGCCGGGGAAATGGAAGCGATCGGCAATACCACGTTCCGCCACCAAGTTAATCATGGCATTCAACATATCGCCTGAACCTGCCATAACAAAACGGATATTACGAGTACGCTGCAAAACAAGTGCCGCAGCCTCCACAAAGTATTCCGGTCCCTTCTGCATAGTTATACGCCCGAGGAAGGTTACCACTTTTTCTTTTGGATGTTCAGGACGCGGAATATCTAAAAGTTCCTGAGACAATGGATAAACAGCATTGTGCATAGCAAATACCTTTCTAGGGTCCTGATGATATTCGTTAATCACTGTGCGGCGAGTAAGTTCAGATACACACATAATACAATCCGCATAAGCCATACCGTTCTTCTCTATAGAATAAACAGTAGGATTGACTTTACCGCGAGAACGGTCGAAATCAGTGGCATGTACATGAATACAAAGCGGTTTGCCACTTACCATTTTGGCATGTACACCGGCAGGATAAGTCAGCCAGTCGTGCGCATGGATAATATCAAATTCCTGCTGACGAGCCACTACTCCGGCAATGATCGAGAAGTTATTAATTTCCTCGTGCAAGTTTCCGGGATAACCTCCTGCAAACTCCATACATCCCAAATCATTGACGTGCATATAAGAAAAATCGGCATAAATATGATCGCGGAAAGAATAGTATTCTTCCGGAGACATCTCCAACAAGCGAGACTTCAAGTAGTCATAATTGATATCACGCCATACAATAGGTACTTGGTTCATACCGATTATTTTTAAGAACTTTTCTTCTTCGCCGCTAGGCTTAGGCATACAAAAGATTGTTTCCATGTCACCTTGCAAGCTCAATCCCTTTAGTTATTCCGTAAGAAGCAACCGCAAGACCACCATATATTTTGGGAGGGAATTCCCATCCAAACATTAAAACTTTCATCTTCGTTCCTCCTTTTTAATAATACTTAGACAGTAGCTTTAAAACACGCAATATTTCTGCCACATTCATTGCAAACGATACCGCGCCACGTCCTTTGAAAGGTGGGTTTCCATCAAATAGTTCGGCAATGGAGCCCACACAATGGCTTGTCATCTCATCATCATAGCTAATCAACTGGCGTTCGACGAATGACAGTCCGCTCATCTTATAGATTCGCAAATAAGCCTCCAGATAGAATCCCATTAGCCAAGGCCATGCGGTTCCCTGATGATAAGCATAATCCCGCTGTACCTGCGGACCTACATAATTCGGATTATATCCGCCACTCTTCGGGCTCAAGGAACGGAGTCCTTTAGGGGTAAGCAATTCCTTAGTCACAATATCAAGCACTTGTTTCTTTTTGCGCCCTATCTAAAGGAGAATAATCAAATGCTACTGTAAATATCATGTTAGGGCGTACACTCCAATCCATCATATTACCATCCACATAATCAAGCAAATACCCATATTCGTTCCGGAACACATCCACAAATGACTTTCCGGTCACTTCAGCTTGTGCGTCAAGTACATCTGCAAAAATTGCATCTCCACCTTCACGCACTAGATCTGCCACAAAACGCAGCGCATTATACCATAAAGCATTAAACTCAACAATATATCCTGTACGCGGAATAACGGGATGTCCGTTAACCGTCGAGTTCATCCATGTAATCGCTTTTTTCCGTACCATTTGCATAAAGCAGCCCGTTTTCATGCAAGAAAAGGTTATCATGTTTCCTCTGACGGATATATTCCATGATATCTTTCAGAAGCTCTCCATATTTCTGACGACATTGCTCTCGGGAAGTCTCTTTTGCATATTGTTGCAGAGCCCAAACAGCCCAAAGCAAAACATCAGGATGTTCCATCTCATAGATTTTGTAACCCACAGGTTCTTCATTAATGAAGTTACGAATTGCTTTTTCCGCTGTTTTCATCACATCCTCAAACTGGTCGATTTCGTCAATGGCAAGTGTCAGTCCCGGCAAAGCGATGAACATATCGCGCGCCCGACATTTGAACCACGGATAACCGGCGAGAATATAGTGTTCGCCCTCCTGCTGATTGTGATATTGGTGAGCAGAATTTTTCAGACAGTGATAAAAACTATCACGCGGTGTACGATCAGCCACTTCCGCCTCAAATGTCTGTTTCAGTCTCCGAGGGGATATTTCTGAAGTCCCGGCCGAGAATACAATACTCTCCCCTTTCTTTATATCCACCTCAAAATAACCGGGAACATAAAGATCTTCATTGAAATCATACCCGCGTTCCTGTTCCTTCGGGTATTCAATGCCACGATACCAGTCGGGTAGGAAATGGAACTCACATTTTTTGTTCAACTGCATATACAGTTCTGGATAACCCGGATACATACAAGTCCTTATACCGTTTTCCACTAATTGATACTCACGGCTCGCCTGAGCGTTTTCATGGGTATATTCGCGTACACTTCTGAAAGCAAGAAACGGCCGGAAACGCAAAGTTGTCGCCGAATGCGCATCAAGTAAAAGTATAACGAATCAGGATTCTATTTTCATGATGTACAAAGATTTTTTCTTTGCGGAGAATTACTCCTCCAACACGGTAAGTTGTCGCCGGGATATGTTCACAATCAAACTCACGGATATACTTGTGCCCGTTGGGACTAAAGTTGTTCCCCTGATATTTATGCAATCCCAAGTTAAACTCTGCACCGTGTTGAATTACCGTTTCATCAAGAGAAGATAGCAGCACATGGTTTTCATCGTCGATATTGGGAACGGGAATTACCAACAGACCGTGATATTTGCGTGTGTTACAATCAACAATCGTTGTACAATGATAAGCTCCTGCCTTGTTCGTCCGGAGAATTTCTCTCTGCAGAGATTCTTCCAGATTCGTCATGAGGGTCTTGTCAAATCGTAAATAACTCATAGTTGTGCATTATTTAAAGGTTAATTATTGGCTATTATATCATACTTGTATTTATTACTATATCGCATACAGAATGGTTGTAGCACCATATATAACAGGTACAATGTCCAAATGTACAAATTCTAGATAAAAACAAAAATAAAAAGGGTTTTTATTTTCAGATTTTGTGCAAATATTCGTAGTATTGCGTAAAATATCTAAAGAAAAGAAAGTCATGAAACAAGATATTCAGCGTATCATGCTAGCTGCAGCAAAGCCATTGTTTCTTATTTTCATTCTTTATATGCTCAAGATTGTAGAGGTCGGGATGCATTGGGATCTCTCACTTGGGGATATATCCTATGGAAAAACGTGGAGTTTTCGGTATTCTGACTCATCCGTTGATACACAGTGGATTCAGTCATTTACTGGCTAATACGCTCCCCGCTATTTTTCTTATCATGGTGTCTTTTTTACTTTTTTACCGGGGAATAGCGGGAAAAATTTTTATCCTGATTTGGATCGGTGCCGGACTACTTACCTTTATTATAGGTAAACCGGGCTGGCATATAGGTGCCAGCGGATTCATCTACGGTCTTGCCTTTTTCCTTTTTTTCAGTGGCATTCTCCGCAAATACGTACCACTTATTGCCATTTCTCTGCTTGTCACTTTTTTATACGGAGGAATTATCTGGCATATGTTCCCCTATTTCTCTCCCGCCAATATGTCGTGGGAAGGACATCTAAGCGGAGGAATCATGGGAACACTCTGTGCCCTAGCTTTTTTGTGAATCACGGGCCTCAACGCCCAGAACCTTTTTGCAGATGAAAAGGATGATGACGAGGAAGAAGAGGAGAATCCGAAGGAGGAATTTTCCAATCAGGACTTATGCAATGCCTCAATCAGCAAGGTGATATTAGCAGTAAACAACCTTACTGAGATAGCGAGCAGGATGATACCGAAAAACTTACGGATGATATAGATCCCCCCTTTCCCGAGGAAACGTTCCACACGTCCGGTCATACTCACAACAAAGAAAACCCAGATCATATTCAGAACCAAGGCGATGATAATATTAATGCTGGCATATTCTGCCCGAAGGGAAAGCAAGGTAGTAAAAGCCCGGCACCGGCTAAAAAGAGGAAAACAAGCGGAACTAGAGTAGCTTCTTTGATAGGTCCCTGATTTTTGAAGATTTCAATATCCAGAATCATTTCCAAAGACATGAGGAAAATAACGAATGCACCTGCAATAGCAAAAGATTCAATATCTACATGGAAGAGTCTCAGCATCATGTCCCCTGCATAAAAGAAACCGATTAATAAGGCAAAAAGAAATAACGGTAGCCTTCATTGCATTCACATCTTTCCCCTTTTCCTTCAGGTTAATAATAATAGGTATAGAACCGATAATATCTATTACTGCAAAAAGTACGATAAACGCACTGATCATTTGCTGCCAATTAAAACCCGTGAACATAATTTCCTCCTTTTTTTCTGCAAATATACTCTATTTTTATGCATTCAAACAATAAAAAAAACAAAAAGAAGGGTCAGATGTTGACAGCAGTATTGTATAATGAGTAAATTTGTACAATAAATAAGAGATAACAACGTATGGAAACAATGTTCGACACTTTGCTCCAATTGCCTTTATTTCAAGGTCTTTGCCATGAAGATTTCACTAGTATTTTGGATAAGGTAAAGCTACATTTTATCAAGCATAAAGCCGGAGAAACTATCATTGGGAATGGTAGTCCTTGTAAGCAACTCCGTTTCCTGTTAAAAAGGTAAAGTATCTATCGTCACCACTTCCAAAGAAAACATATACACTGTCATTGAGCAAATGGAAGCACCATATCTGATAGAGCCACAATCGTTATTCGGCATGAATACGAATTACGCATCCTCTTATATAGCGCATACAGAAGCCCACACAATCAGTATTAGTAAAGCCTTCGTACTTAGCGACCTGTTTAATTACGATATATTCCGGCTCAACTATATGAATATTGTCAGCAATCGTGCACAAAATCTTTACTCCCGACTATGGGAAGAACCGACTATAGACTTAAAGGAGAAGATTTCCCGCTTCTTCTTACTGCATTGCGAGAAAACACAAGGAGAAAAGATATTCAAAGTAAAAATGGATGATTTAGCTCGCTATTTAGACGATACCCGTCTGAATACTTCCAAAGCACTTAACGAATTACAGGATAAAGGATTGATTGAGTTGCGACGAAAGAAATTCTTATTCCTGATGCACAGAAGCTCATTATATAAATTAAGTTATATTATTTATACCACCTATGAAAACAACACATTTACACCTCTTTCTTTTTATTCTTTTTTAGGTTGCACTTCATCACTAACAGCACAATATAAGTGGTTCAATCCACAAAAAGAAAGTTTTCCGGTCGTCCGTGGACAAGCATGGCAAGAAGATCCCGCAGGATTTTTACACACGACTTCCACAACGGGCTAAAGATAAAGTACGAAAAGCGGTATGGGACTTATCACCCAAAGCGCAGGACTCTCCATTGCATTTCGTTCCAATGCTCCGGAAATAAAAATTCGTTATGTTGTGAAAGGCGCTCTTTCCATGCCACACATGCCAGCAACTGGTGTCTCTGGCATTGATTTATATGCAACCGACAATAATGGTCAAGAGCGTTGGTGTGTTGGACGGTATGTTATGCAGGATACCATTACATACGATTTTAGCGGACTTTCGTATGCCGCAAAAACCGGAAAAGGTTTTGAATATCAATTATTTCTACCTCTTTACAACAGTGTGTCATGGCTAGAAATCGGTGTACCCGAGAACACTTCTTTCCGTTTTTTCCCGTCTCACAAGAAAAACCCCTGGTTATTTACGGAACTTCCATTGCACAAGGGGCTTGTGCCTCCCGTCCGGGTATGGCATGGGGAAATATTTTAAATAGAAAGTCGGAACATCCCGTCATCAATTTGGGATTCTCCGGCAATGGCAAACTCGAGAGCGAACTATTCGACTTATTGTCCGAGATTGATGCAAAACTGTTTATCATTGACTGTATGCCCAACCTACCGGGAAAGAGTGCAGAAGTGATATACGACCGTACCTTAAAAAGGAGTAAAGAAATTACGCGAAACCAGCAAAGCACCTATTTTATTAGTAGAGCATGACGGATATGCCAACGATGTCACTTCCGAAAAGCAGAAGAATCATACCGCGTAGCTAATACTGAATTGCGAAAAGCATACAATACTTTACAAGAAGAACAAATTCCGGATATCTATTATCTGACAAAGGAAGAAATAGGTATTCCGGCAGACGGTATGGTAGACGGAGTTCATTCTACTGATTTAGGTATGCAGCAATATGCAGACAGTTATTTAAAAAAAGATACGGGAAATATTACATGAAAAGAATGAAGGTCCCACTTCATGTATTCCATGCAAACAACAAAGAGATTCCTATGATTGGTACGCGCGTCATGAAGAAATCCTTAAATTAAACCGAGAAAATGCCCCGGAAATCATTATGATAGGTAACTCTATCACGCATTACTGGGCCGGCGAGCCTACTGCACCGACACAACGTGGAAAGAAGCTTGGGACAAGCTATTCAAAAACAGGTCAGTTCGCAATCTCGGTTTCGGCTGGGATAAAACAGAAAACGTATTGTGGCGCATCTACCATGGCGAATTGGACGGTTTCAAAGCAAATATGATTTTTCTACTGATAGGAACTAATAATCTTCAATTTAATACAGATAAAGAAATTCTGCAAGGTATTCTTCAGGTTACCGAAGCTATTAAAATACGCCAACCACAAGCTAAATTATGCGTAATGGGAATCCTCCCAAGAGCAAACACAGAAAAACGTATTCAGCAAATTAACAAAGAACTTCGTAGAAGCTAGAACAGAATTGTATTTATATAAACTTAAGCAATCTGTTGACAGATAAAAATGGCATTATCAATTCATCCTTATTCAGCGATGGACTTCATCCTAATACTAAAGGATATGAGAAAATAGCAGAGGTTTTAAAAACTTACCTAGATAATTAGATAGATAGTTAATTATATAATTCCCTGTTTAGTTAGCACAAATAGGATCATTTTGTCTACGATTACTAAACGACAAACATATAACCACCATTAAAAAATAGTTTTTCCCTTTTCTTATTTATGTTTCTAAAAGATTAAATTAATAGCTAAGTTGTAGTAGAACTTAATAATTTTCTAAATTATAGTAGAAGTGCTTAGCTCTCCATAGGCGATTTTGCTTTAAAAGTTCATTTTGTTTTTAATTCTCCGCAAATATATTAATTGATTTTAAAATATCAAGCTAATATTTCATTTATTTTGCATTCTCCCGCAAATTAAATCTACTTTTTAGATACCAACTTTATACCATTACTCTTTTTTAATAAATATCACAACTTTAACAAACTGATTATCATAGATATAGATTAAATTAGGCTAAGTTCTACTACGACTTATTCTAAACTGAATATTATAAAATATTCCCCTTAATTTAATATTTATGAGAAAGAAAACTTTAAAAATCAAGTTCTTTCTGCTATTTTGCTCACTTGCAGGTTATTCAACCATCATTTCAGCACAGGACAAAACAGTGAAGGAAAAAGAATGAAAAAGACTCGACAATCATTTCCATACCCTATGGAAGTAAGTTAAAAACAGAGTTTAGCGGTGCATCCGATGTAATCTCCGGTAAAGTATTGGAGAATGTGCCTGTACAGCATTTATCCAATGCATTGTCAGGAAGAATATCGGGGTTAACTACGATTCAGCGAAGTGGAGAACCGGGCAATGACGAAGCTTCCATTTATATACGTGGAATACGTAGCAATGGAAATGGCGCACTTGTACTAATCGATGGACAAGAACGCAATTACTACGGTATGGTACAAACTCAGGAAATTGAAAGAGTGACCATATTAAAAGATGCTTCTGCTATCGCTCTTTATGGTATGCGAGGCGCGAACGGAGTTATCCTGATTGAAACCAAATCCGGACGTCTCGGAAAACCTAGAGTCAGCCTTAACATCCAAGGGATATCTCAGCAGAACATGAGAGTTCCCAAAGCTGTTAACGCGGCAGAATATGCTCAATCCTACAATGAAGCGAACATTAATGACGGTTTGAATCCTTTCTACACGGAAACGGAAATCAATAAATTCGCCAATCATTCAGACCCGGAGCGCTACCCAGATGTCGACTGGATAGGAAACTTGCTTAAAAAGGAACTTTCATGCAGCGATATAATGCCACAGTAGAAGGAGGTTCGGGCGTACCCGTTATTTCGTCTCATTGGGATATACCGGACAAGCAGGAATGTTTAATACTGAAAAGAGCAGAATTACAGTACCAACACAGAATTTTCCCGAATCAACTTTCGCTCGAACGTAGACTTCGACATTACCTCCACAACCCTTTTATCTGTTAAATTAGACGGTTGGATGCAAAGTGAAAACTCACCTTATTACGACCAAGCACAACAATATATATTCCAAAATTTGTTGAAAACGCCGGCTACGGCATTTCCAATGTACTATAAAGATACTCATAACTATGTAGACCTGTCAGGGAATCCTATCAAATCACAACCGGGAGACCGTATTGTTGCAGGCAATGATAAATATATCAATCCGTGGGCTATTTTGAACAGAGGTGGCTACACAGCGATCGATAAACGTTATGGCGCCTTTTCTGTATCACTGAAACAGGATCTGGATTTCCTTCTGAAGGGTTTATCGCTCTACGGACAGATTTCTATGGACGTATACAACTTACAAAAACAAAACCGTACCCGCTCTTTCAATTATTACACACTTCAAAATAACGGAGTACTCCAAAAATATGGAACTAGTGAAGAAATGATATCAAATGCTGCCATGAAATATGGTGATGCACGTAACACCACATTAAATTTTAAACTTAGCTACAATCGTATTTCCGGTAAGCACAATGTTTCGGGAATGATGTTTTACGACCAATATGAATACAATCAAAGTATTGTGCTTCCCTATCGCTACCAAACAGTTGGTGGCTGGTTTGCATATAAATACGATAATAGATACCAGATAGATGCCACTTTCGGCTATCAAGGTTCTTACAAATTCAATAATGAAAACCGCTGGGGATTGTCTCCTACTGTTTCTTTAGCATGGTATGTATCCAATGAGAAATTCTTTGATGTGTTAAAGCCCGCTATTTCTAATCTAAAGATACGCGGTAGTATCGGTAAGATCAATAATGACCGTGCAGTATCTGCGTATATGTATATGAGCCGTCTTCAGAATTTGAATGAAGGAATCTATTTTGGTAATGACATGGTACAATATACTTCTCTATTGGAAACCCAACAAGCCAATCCTTCTGCTACCTACGAGGAATCTACTCAAATGAATCTAGGTGCAGACTTAGGAATGTTTTCTAATCGTTTGAACGCAACATTCGACATTTGGAAGGATCGTCGCACCGGTGTATACACCATTCCCTCCACATTTTCATCCATGTTGGGATATACTACTATCTATATGCCAGGCAAGAATATCGGGAAAATGGAAACCAAAGGTTGGGAAGCCAGCCTAAACTGGAAAGATAACATAGGTAAAGATTTCACATATTTCCTTAGTGGTAACATTTCATACAGCAAAAACAAAGTCATTGATATGGACGAAGCCTTGCAACCGTATGACTATATGTATTCCAAAGGACACCCTTATGGTACTTCACTAGTCTATATTGCCGATGGTATTTTCCAATCGTATGAAGAAATTGCGGCAGCTCCTGTTCACACATTGAACAGCGTCGTTCCCGGAGACATACGATATAAAGATATCAACGGAGACGGTAAGATAGATGAAAAGATCGGGTACGTTACGGATACACGGACGTTCCTCAAGTGTTCTATGGCTTCAGTCTTGAGGAAGCTATAAAGGATTTTTCTGTCCGTACTATTCCAAGGGGCAGCTAAAGTATCTAAAATGCTATCTTCATACACAGCGTTTGCATTCTACAATAACGGAAATATGTATGAACACCAAAGAAATAGATGGACACCGGAAAAACTAAAGCTGCGGGTTCAAGCAACAACAGTCTTTCGTCTACCTATTGGCAACGGACGCCTCTTATCTAAGACTAAAGAATGTAGAACTGTCGTATAATCTACCAACCAAAGTGGTCCGTTCCATTGGTCTTGAAGAACTCCGTATCTTCTTAAATGGCCAGAACCTGCTCACATTTGATAAACTAGACGTTATTGACCCGGAGGCCTATGGCAATGGTGTCGCTTATCCGCTCCAACGCTCATTCAGCGCCGGAATAAACATTAAATTTTAACTAACTATGAGAACGATTAAACATATACTCATAACAGGTTGTATTGCTCTTGCAGTTTCTTCATGCGACTATCTGGACCAACAACCTTATGAATACTGGCAACCGGAAGAGACATTTATTGATTATAACAAAACAATCCAAATGCTGAATAGCGTTTACGTTTCCATGCCCAATGGATACCAAAGCAACTACACAGCATTCCTCGACGCATCTACAGATGACGGTGCTTATGTAGACCCCTGCCAATGCAATGTATAAACTGGGACAAGGATACGCAACCGAAATTAGTCCGATAGAAAACCGTTGGGCCGATTTATACATCGGTATCCGGCGTACACTTTATTTCGAGCAGTACATTCCTCTCCTACAAAACAATGCAGGTTGGACAGATGCACAAGTTGAAAGTTATAAAGAACTGGCCATAGCAGAGAGTAAATCGGTCCGTGCACTCTATTACTTCGAGTTAATCAAAGGTATGGAGGAGTTCCGCTCGTGAAAAAGACATATACTCTTGATGATAAAGAGATTATAACATTACCCCGCAATAATTTCAGCGATTGCGTCGATTATATTGTAAATTTATGCAATGAAGCCAGCGAAATATTTACGCGCTACAATTATATCACGAATCAATATCGTGGTTTTGGTTTTTTATCAGCCAGTACATGCCCGTTGGCTATTAAAGGCAAAAACGCTGGCGTACGCAGCGAGTCCATTATTCAACAATGTACAAAATCCGATACTCGGCTATACTGACGGAAACGTACAAGAAAGGTGGAAACTTGCTGCTAAAGCTTTGAAAACCGTAATTGACCTTGCTCCGAGTAAATTGTATTTATACCCAAACTTTGAAAAACTGTTTATCATACAGCCAAACCAAAATACTGAATATATAGTATATACCGGAAATCCAAAAAACTATATGCTGGAACTTTACAATTACCCTCCTTCACTGTTGGGTTCGGGAGGTACTTGTCCTTCCCATAATCTGGTATGCGCTTTCGAGAAGAAGGATGGTAGTGCCAACGATATGCAATCAGATACCCGATTCGAGAATATGGATCCTCGTTTTGATGTTACGATCGTTCGTGACGGAAGTATTTTGGGAGCATGAGGAGCAATCGACATCAGCGACCCCAACAGTCAGGATGCTATCGGCAAAGTCAATCTTCGTTCTACCGTTACAGGTTATTATTTACGCAAATTCCTTGATACGAATATAAATCTGTCAGCTCAAACAATAACGAGTACCTACCATTACTTCCCTGTCATTCGCTTGGCAGACATCTATTTGCTATACGCCGAAGCCATGAACGAAGCATACGGACCGAATGATGCAGCCGATTTGGGGTGGACAGCTCTCGAAGCTTTGAATAAAGTAAGAACACGTGCAGGAATAACAGTCCTCATACACTACAACTTCTCAAACGGAAATGACAAAGAAAATAAGAAATGAAAGACGGGTTGAACTGGCATTCGAAGATCAACGCTATTTTGACTTGAGAAGATGGAAAACAGCCGAAAAGATTTGAACCAGCCACTAATGGGATTCAGAATAGAGCGGCAAGATAATGGAGTTGTGTCCACACATGAGTTTGTTGTCGACGGACAAACGAAATTTAATACAAAGATGTATTATTCTCCTATCCCCTACTCAGAAATGCAGTTAAATACAAATTTAGTACAGAATCCGGTTGGAGATAACAATCTAAAAATCGTATAATATGAAAAAATGGTATATATTAATGCTACTAATGAGCTTATGGTTCATAGGAGTGCAAGCACAAGAAACCGTAAGAGGTGTTGTTACAGATGCCGCCGGCGAACCATTAATTGGTGCCAATGTGGTAGAAAAAGGACAACCCAGTAATGGAACAATTACAAATCTTGACGGCAAATTCACATTAAAGGTAACCAGTAACAAGGCTATTATTGCTATTTCAATGATAGGAATGAAAACTGTGGAAGTTACCGTTCCCAAAGATGGAAAGACACTTACCGTAAGACTCCATGATGACACACAAACCTTGGACGAAGTAGTGGTTGTAGCTTATGGGCAACAGAAAAAGGTATCAGTTACCGGATCTATTTCTGCTGTGGGCAATCGAGAACTGAAACAAGGTCCTACTTCCAGTGTCACAAACAGTCTGACAGGACGTATTCCCGGACTGGTAACACGTCAAACCAGCGGACGTCCCGGTGAAGACGCTGCCGCACTCTATATTCGTGGCCGTGCTACGGTGAACGATGCTTCTCCGTTGATTATGGTAGATGGCATCGAACGTGACTTTTCACAAATCGACCCGGACGAAATAGAAAGTATTTCCGTATTGAAAGATGCATCTGCTACTGCCGTTTATGGTGTACGTGGAGCGAACGGAGTTATCCTTGTGACTACAAAACGTGGTAATTCCGGTAAAGCTAAAGTTTCTTTCTCCGGTGAGTTCGGTATTACACAAATCAACCGTATTACAAAAATGGTGAATGCCGAAGAATATGCAACATTGATGAATGAAGGTTTGGTGAATGAAGGGCAAGCACCGAAATATACAGAGCATGATATGCAATTATACCGCGACCAGTCCAGCCCGTTTACTCATCCGGACAACGACTATATAGATATGTTTACCAAACTAGGTACACAACAAAAGTACAATGTCAATGTATCGGGAGGAAACGAACGGCTTAAATATTTTGTGTCATTAGGCTATTTTCATCAGAACGGAACCTACGAAACTGATATCGAAAAAATTAAAAAAGAAACCGGATCTGGCCAAATTGATTGCCATTAACCCGGAACTGGATAATTTACTCCAGCAACCAGACTACAACTCTGCCTACTACTATAATCGTTTCAACGTACGAACCAACCTAGATATACAAGTTACTAAAGACTTCAGTATTGGCGTTGACTTCAGCTATCGTACCGGAAGCAAGAACCGTCCCAACTCCGAAGGAGATGCCAGCCGTGCATTTAACAATATGACCCGTACACCTGCCAATGCATTCCCGCTAGTCAACGAAAACGGAACTTTTGCAGCCGTTCCAAATCTTGTGAGAGCCAACCCACTACACGCATTCCTCTATCAGGGATATAGAAAGGACAACGACAGTGCTTTGGAAGGAACTGTAAAACTGAACTACGATTTACATGCTATTACTAAAGGATTGAGTATCGGAGGTAAATTCTCCTACAATAGTTATATCGAAGACAACGGTATGGGCTTGAATGTGGTGGAACCTGTATGGAAATATAATGAGAATGGAACATACCAACGCCTACTTGCCAAAGTATTCCCTTCTCTCATCAATTTTGCATCCGGAGCAAAAAACGTGTATACTGGGAAGCATTCGTGAATTATTCACATCAATTTGCAGAAAAAACATAATGTTTCGGGACTTATTTTATACAACTATAACTCTCACCAAGCACCGGGCGATGGTGAATATGGAGGGCTACCGCAGGTATATCAAGGACTGGTAGCCCGTGCCAACTATGATTTTGAAGGTAAATACTTAGTAGAAATCAATTTAGGATACAATGGTTCCAACAGATTTGTTGAAGGCGAACGATATGCATTATTCCCTTCCGCATCCGTAGGCTGGATTGTTACTAACGAATCTTTCCTAAAAGACAGCAAACTATTACCTTACTGGAAAATAAGAGCTTCATTAGGACAAGTCGGTAATGACAAATTCAGGATGTAATTTTGCCTATTATTCTGAAGCGATCTATGCCGCATGAACCAATTACAATTTAGGTGAATCTCTAACTGCAGCGAGTGGAGGACTCTTGGGAGGACAAGCAGCACAGATTGTAAGTTGGGAACGTTCTACCAAATTCAATATCGGTATGGACACACGCTGGTTTGAAGGTAAATTAACCTTGAATGCCGAATACTTCCGCGAAAACCGTACCAACATCTTGAAAACTCCCTCACGCACCAACATCATTTCCGGAGTGACAAGTTTTCTCCACAAAATCTAATGGAAGTAAAAAATCAAGGTGTAGAAGTAGAAGTAGGGATGGGATCATAAGATCAAAGACTTCGGCTATCGCATCAAAGCAAACATTGCCTACAACCACAATGAGATTATCGAACAAAATGAACAGATACGTAAATATCCTTATATGAACCGTACCGGAGGTTCTATCGGACAACAGTTCTCACTGATAGCCGACGGATTCTACAATACATATGCCGAAATCGCAGCCGGCCCGACGCAATACGGAACCTTACAACCTGGAGACGTCCGTTTCCGTGATATCAACGGAGACGGTGTTATCAAATGATTACGACATAGCACCTTTCGGTTTCTCGGATGTACCCGAAATAACCGGCTCATTCCAAGTTGGTCTGTCTTACAAAAAACTTCGACCTGACCGTTATGTTCCAGGGAGCAACACGTGTAACAATTCCACTGACAGGTGAAGTTGCATGGGAGTTCTTCAATCTTGGTTCTGCTCTTGCCGACAGACATTTGGCCAGATGGACTCCTGAAACACAGCAAACTGCGACTTATCATCGTATGAGCAATTCTTCAGGCTCCAATCAGAACAACTTCAAATCATCTTCAATGTATTTGTATGACGCTTCTTATCTGCGACTGAAGAATGTAGAGTTATCCTACAACTTCCCTAAAAAGTGGTTTACCCACACCCCGATATCCGCATTAAGGATGTATGTCAACGGATTCAACCTGCTTACTTGGGATAAGTTAAAAAGTGATCGACCCGGAAGCACAACCTGCCAATCGCGGAAACTTCTACCCTCAGCAAAAGAATCTATAATCTTGGAGTAAACGTTACATTCTAACCTCTGATAACAATTCGATATATGAAGAAAAATATTATTCTAACAGCCTTTTCCCTACTGCTCCTATACGGATGTTCCGGTGATATGGAACGAATCCAGACAGGAACGAACACGGAAGAATTAATCTATGCAGACGCAGCAAAGACAAGGCAGATTTTAAATAACCTATATGCCCGCACGCGTCTAACACAAGGTAGCTTCTCCAGTTTCTCCGGAGATGGAGTAACTTTCCTTGACTGTGCAACAGACAACGCATATGCACCTATTGAATATTCATCAGCACATACGCATGGTAAGGCAACCATGTCTGCCTCTGATATTGCAATGAACGGAGGACATCCCTGGACCTGCTATTACAATAGTATCCGTAACGCAACTCGATTGATACAAAAAACGTAGACAAATCGGTACTGTCTGATGAAGAAAAAGCCTCCTCAAAATTACAAGCGCGTTTCTTACGGGCACTGTATTATGCAGAATTATACCGTTGGTACGGAGGAGTCGTGTTGCTGGGAGATGAAATCATCTCTCCTACCGACTTGGACCGTTCGCGTTCAACTGCAGAAGCAACCGTCGACTATATCGTTTCCGAACTGGCAGATGTTGCATCACAACTTCCATTAGAATGGGACGCCCCCAATTACGGGCGTGCTACCAAAGGAGCGGCACTGGCCTACATAGCCCGTACCAAACTTTATGCTGCCAGCAAACTAAACAACCCGTCTATGGATCGTAAGAAATGGGAAGATGCCAGAGACGCATTATCAGCAGTCATGGGATTGAATATCTATGATTTATATTATGACACGCAAAATCCGTAATTAAGTTATGCACATTATTTCTGCGAGCGGAAAACCAAAGAAAATATATATACATATCTACTCGCTGCCAATGCCACCATGCATATTAATCTTCCCCAAGGAGCTCCCTGGAATGAAAAATCTTATGTTGGATGTACTCCCACTCAGAATCTGGTAGATGCTTACGACATGAAAGACGGTACTGAACCAATCACCGGATACGATGCCAATGGCCAGCCTATCATTAATAAAAATTCAGGATATGACGATAAGAATCCTTATGAAAACCGGGATCCACGCCTTAAAATGACAATCTTTTATCATGGCAACACATTCGATCTTAATGGTTCCCAACAAGCGTTGGATATGACTGACGTAGATGATAAAAAGCAAATCATCCGGTTATCTCGTCCTGAAATATCTCGACGATAGAATCGGACACAAAAGGTCGGGAAACTCAATTATGACTGTAACCCCCAAATGATACGTTATGCGGAAATATTACTTGGGTATGCAGAGACACTTAATGAATTGGGTGACAGCAAAAATGCAGTAAAAACAGTCAACCTGATACGCAAACGTGCCGGTGTAGGAGAATTAGATGAAAACAAAAATTGGAATAAGGACGAACTCAGACAGCGCATCTACAAAGAATATCGTGTAGAATTTGCATTCGAAGACAATCGTTTCTTCGATGCCCGCCGATGGGCCAAAGCGGAAGAATGGTTCTCTAAACCAGTATACAAGGTTACTGTAACAGGCAGCCTAGAAAATCCTACATATACCAGAAGCCTGCTGGAAGAACGTATTTTTCTTTCCAAATGTTACCATTTCCCAATCCCGCAGCAAGAAGTTGACAATAGTCAGAATATTGAACAAAACGCCGGGTGGTAATCAGATTTATAAACCAATAATTTTACAATAATATGAAAGCAAAACATTTATTTTATACGTTATTTATCTTCCTGTTTTCACTTACCTCTTGTGAAAATGAAGCTAATATTGATTATGTTCCTACTGTACTATTCAATTTTGAAGGAGGAACGAACTTGGTAACTACTCCGAAAGGTATCAAAGAATATACGGTAAAAGGAAGCATCACTTCTACAGCAGGACTTACCTCCTTCGTTATCAGCACAGCCAATGCTGAAACCGGTGCGGCGATATCTGTCATCGAGAGTACCAGACAAACATTTGACGAACCTAAAAGTAATTATGATTTTTCATATACTATAACAAACCTGTCAGAAAACAAAGCGATCAAAATTAGTGTAACTGATGCTGAAGGAGAAGACTTTCAGAAAAAACTTTGTAGTAGAAATCACTCCTGCTGTTATCTTTTCTGAACATAGTGATAAGAAATTGGAATCAGTTGACAAATATTGGGGAGTATTCTATGCCGAATGGTTATATGGCCGCATCTATAAGAGCCGTGAAGCGGGTAAATATGCTGCTGAAGTTAATATAGGTATGGAAAATAAGAATGGAAAAGCAGTATTAATCTCTCCTGCCAAGCATAGCTTAACCTTTAACGGTGCTCGCAATACTAAATTCGGAGTTACGAATATGACCTTAGAACAGTTCAACGCAATCAGCAGAATTGATGACACTCCTCAAAGAATTTGTCACCAACAACAGAAAGTATTGAAATAGAGAATGGAAAAGTATATGCATACCAGACGCAAGATGGACAAAAGGAGTGGTATATATTCAAAACCTGACTGGTAATGCCGGCAGTACTGACGATCCGACGGTTACGGCAACGATTGTCACCAAGTTACAAGCGAAATAAACAGTTATCAACATAAGTTATACGGAATAGGGTGTGTCTCTCATTGACAAGACAGAGACGCACCCTATTCAATTTTGTTTCAAAGGTTTAAAACTATTTGTTTCCCGTAATGAAACTGGAAGTTTCAAGCCTTGGGAAACAAAAGTTTCCGTCTGAAACAAAAGTTTCCCACCGGTGAAACTATGGTTTCTGTACGGCGAAACCAAAGGTTCCAATGCATGAAACTATTGGTTTTGCCGTATGAAACAGTTTGTTTGCCGAGATGAAAATAAAATAGCCCCAACTTTATTCAAGTTGAGGCTACTCAAGTATCATCTAAAAAGGACTTATTTTATTCCCATTCGATTGTTGCAGGCGGTTTGGAACTAATATCATAGGTTACACGGTTCACACCTTTTACCTTATTAATAATGTCATTCGAAACTTTACCTAAGAACTCGTAAGGCAAATGCGCCCAATCGGCAGTCATAGCATCCGTAGATGTCACGGCACGCAAGGCAACTGCTCTTTCGTAAGTACGCTCATCTCCCATTACACCGACAGACTGTACCGGCAACAGGATAACACCTGCCTGCCACACTTGATCATACAATCCCCAATCACGCAATCCCTGAATAAAGATATCATCCGCATCCTGCAAGATACGTACCTTCTCCGGCGTAATATCTCCCAGAATACGTACTGCCAACCCCGGTCCCGGGAACGGATGACGGGTAATCAGATGTTCCGGCATACCCAACTCACGGCCTACACGACGAACTTCATCCTTAAACAACAAACGAAGCGGCTCGCACAACTTTAGATTCATTTTCTCCGGAAGGCCCCCTACATTATGGTGACTCTTAATCACTGTACCTGTTATAGACAATGATTCGATGCAGTCTGGATAAATAGTGCCCTGAGCCAGCCATTTCACATCTTTTATTTTGTGAGCTTCCACATCGAATACATCGATAAAGCCCTTACCGATAATCTTACGTTTACCTTCCGGTTCCGTTACACCGGCCAATTCCGCAAAGAACTGCTCACTGGCATCCACGCCAATTACATTCAGCCCGAGGCATTCGTAATCGTTCATCACATTCTTGAACTCATTCTTACGGAGCATACCGTGGTCTACGAAGATACAAGTCAAATTCTTGCCAATAGCCCTGTTCAGCAACACGGCAGCTACAGAAGAATCCACACCACCACTCAAACCGAGCACTACTTTATCATCACCCAACTGTGCTTTCAATTCAGCAACTGTGCTTTCGATAAAAGAAGCCGGTGACCAATCCTGCTTGCACCCACAAACCCCGACTACGAAATTCTTCAAGATCTGTGTTCCATCTTCGCTATGAAATACTTCCGGATGAAACTGAACGCCCCATACATTTTCACCTTCAATCTGATAGGCAGCAATATCAACTTTGTCTGTTGAAGCAATCTTTTTAAAGTTAGCAGGGATAGCAGTAATCGTATCGCCATGGCTCATCCACACCTGTGTATTTTCGCGTACTCCTTTGAACAACACATTATCCTTACAGAAAGAAGTCAGATGCGCACGCCCATATTCACGCGTACCGGCCGGCTCTACTTTCCCACCGTTAGTATACGACATAAACTGTGCGCCATAGCAAATTCCCAATATAGGATATTTACCACGAATCTCACTCAAATCTACTTTGAAAGCATCTTTATCATAAACCGAAAAGGGCTTCCGGAAAGGATAACTCCTTTGATTGTTGTATCTTCTTTAGGAAACTTGTTGTAAGGAACAATTTCGCAATACATGTTCAGCTCGCGCACACGGCGGCCGATAAGCTGCGTGGTTTGTGAACCGAAGTCAAGAATAATAATTTTTCCTGCATATCAATGTATGGGTTTTTAAATAAATGGTCTGCAAAAGTAGGAAAAAGTACGCAATCTATATAAGATATAAGTCAAAAATCTATCATTTTAGTATATTCAAAAACATCATGAAACCATTTTTTATTTTCTGCTATCGCTCTCAAGACAAGGGAACACTGAGTTAAAATGAGTTAATCTTTGTCCCGCAAATACCATTTAAGCCATTATGTACAGCTCATACAACGCTTTTTTTAATGTATATATGTCTGTCCCTTTAGACTTTTCCACCAATTTGGTATTATCACAAAAAAAGAAACTACTTTGCAACACTGTTTTTAGTCTTCTATATAATTACATTAAATTAAAAACTATGGAAATACTCACTTTTCCCAATTGCCGTCAATCTATTTGGCTAGCTGTCTTCTTTATTCTGTGGACTGTAATCGTTCAAGTTATCTGCATCATATCAGGCGTACCTAGCTATCTATGTGCGACTATACTATATGTAAGCACAGTAACAATACTGGCAATAGCTTTCCGAACCAAAGCAATGGACCGCTCCATACTCCGTTTTGACAAACCAAATATAAAGGTACTATTACTTGCAGCAGGAGGAACTCTCTGCCTTCCGTGGGTACATGCACTGATTTATTCAATCGTACCATTCCCGGAGTTTCTCAAAAGATATTCACAGAAATTGGAACAAAAGACTCAAACGAGGCTTACATTTATCCTTTTATCAGCGCAATACTCATGCCTTTTATAATAGAAGTCATTTTTAGAGGAATCATTCTAAGAGGACTACTGACAGAATATGGTATCCGAAAATCAATTATAATAGCCGCAATAATTTATTCTGTAGTGTGGGGGTGCATGACCTTATTACCTGTACTAGGATTAATATACGGACTATGGTTCGGCTGGTTGTATGTATATAGTCGGAGCCTATGGACTTGCCTGATAACACATATTCTTTTACAAGTCTCAAGCGTGGCATATGTCATGACTAATTATTATCATCCCCTTCCCCAACAGGTAAACTCAGCAATGACAGGAGATCTATGGATAGTCAATCTGGCAGCCACTATTGTATTTATTCTTTTTACATATTTCTTATACCAAACTTTTAGACATCATGATAACCGAGATTACACAATCTAATCCTTCGCAATCATTGATTGAACACGACATCTTGCTGCAGCAACTACAACTGCAACAACTCATTATTCTGGGATTGGTACTATTAGTTATCCTCTTAATTCCGGTAGCTATTATTATGTTCAAGAGGCAAAAACAAGCAAGTACATACTGGAGATCACTTTTCCAGGAAATAGAACAAGTCAATCAGGATGTTACTTTCCGCAATCAGACACAAGAAGCCATTATCGCTTCCCTACGCGAGCGGATGCAAACATTGGAAAATCAAAAACCTGCTGAACCTTCATACGATGAATACACCGAAATCCTAGGATTCTATCGAAAAATAAACCAGCCATTGATAAGTTTTCTGGAATCAATCCAGTTGTCGTCTTACGAGATTTTTATCTGTATCCTGATATTCGAGAAAGTATCTCTAAAAGAGATTGCCAACCTACTAGGTAAAAATTACGATGCCGTAAAAAAACGCAGACAGCGTATCCAGAATAAAATAAAACTAAGCGGAACATGTAAAAAAATGCAGAACAATGCATTCATTGTCCGTTACTAAACATTCCACAAATTTGTCCCACACCCAAAGGCGGAGACGTACTATAATAAGATTTATAAATATTATAATCATAATAGCTATGCAAAAATCCAATCAACTATTCCTGGCATTTCTTACCATTGCAATCTTTATCACCTGTACTTCCATTGCGAAACAGCGACCGGAAGGCGGTTGGTTATGGAAAATTTCAGGCAACGGTCTTTCGCATCCCTCTTATCTGTTCGGAACATATCATGGTACATACGACATACTATATCAATATACCGACAGTATTCCCGAACTCCACCAAGCCTTTAACGCTTGTAGCCAATTCGCCGGAGAAAGCGAAACAACGTCCAAACCAACCCCTGCTCAGGTCGGAGCCGCTATAAAACTACCTAAAGACACAACCTATGCCGACTTATTAAATAAAGAAGATTTTCATTTTCTCGATTCCATAGTACGTCAAAGTTTAAAATCTCCTTTAAATAAGGTGTACATAAAGCCTAATTTCTTAGCCCTTATTTTAGGGAGATAGAAAAAGGTAAGAAATTGGTAGACACAGGATACTCCCAAAGTCGGATTGATAGTATGAAATCTCAAGTTATGGACATAGCTTTAGAAAAAAAAGCAAAAGAGAAAGGCCTCACAATTGTCGGCTTGGAGGGCATATTCGACGCCTTTGTATCAGAAAAAAGTAATCTAAAGAAAGAAGCTGACGAATTAATATCAGATCTACGGGAAGATGACGAAATTTCACCTTTATCTTTCGTCAATACCCTTTCAGATGTGTATCGTACTCAAAACATGAAAAGCCTGATAGATTTTGAAGTGAAAGTAGATTCGATCTTCGAACCTCACCGAAATTAACAGAGATAGGGAAACGAATACGGGAGGATTTGTTAAAGCGCAGAAATCTGAATTGGATGAACAAGATACCCGAACTGATGAAAGCCCAGCCCACCTTCATCGCCGTAGGCGTCCGCCACCTTCCGGGCAAAGACGGATTAATCGCGCTTTTACTTGAAAAAGGATATCAGGTAGAACCGATCGGACTATAAATCAAATTTGCCACATCCGGGTTTCCTCATCAGACAAATACTGATAGCTGAAACTACCCGAATGTGGCAAGACAACTAGTTAAGTATAACCGGCCCAATAAAGAAATAATGTTTATAGGACCCAGCCGTTATTAATTCTTCTCTTTCAGTAAATCACGAATCTCCGTCAACAACACTTCTTCTTTGGTAGGTGCAGGAGGAGCGGGAGGCGCGGCAGGCGCTTCCTCTTTTTTCTTAGCCGTCAATTTCGTAATCAGACGTATAAATAAGAATATGGAGAAGGCAATAATCAGAAAGTCAAAAGTCGCTTGCAGAAACTGCCCGTAATCCAAGGATACGGCAGGAGCAATCTCTTTGCCGTCGGCTCCAATCTCAGCCGCCTTCATTACCCATTTCAAATCCGTAAAGTTCACACCACCAACCAATAAGCCTATCGGGGGCATAATTACATTAGCAACCAGTGACGATACGATTTTTCCAAACGCACCACCAATAACTACACCGACAGCCATGTCAATGACGTTTCCTTTCATGGCAAACGCCTTAAAGTCCTGTAAAAATGTGTTCTTTCCCATCTTTTTCAATATTTAATGTGAATTTAATATGCGAATATAAAAACATTTTCGTAATTTTGCACCGCATTTGAAAATAAAACAAATGCGGAGACCGAGAGATATTTGAACAAATATTATAAAACCCTTAAAAGTTTAAACAAAATGATTAAAGTAGGTATTAATGGATTCGGACGTATCGGACGTTTCGTTTTCCGCGCTGCAATGAAAAGAAACGATATTCAAATCGTAGGTATCAACGACCTTTGCCCGGTTGACTACTTGGCTTATATGTTGAAGTATGACACTATGCACGGTCAATTCGACGGTACTATCGAAGCAGATGTTGAAAACAGCAAATTGATCGTTAACGGTCAGGCTATCCGCATCACTGCAGAAAGAAATCCGGCTGACTTGAAATGGGATGCTGTAGGTGCTGAATACGTTGTTGAATCTACAGGTTTGTTCTTGAGCAAAGACAAAGCTCAGGCTCATATCGAAGCTGGTGCAAAATATGTTGTAATGTCAGCTCCTTCTAAAGATGATACTCCGATGTTCGTTTGTGGTGTAAACGAAAAAACATATGTTAAAGGTACTCAGTTTGTATCTAACGCTTCTTGTACTACTAACTGTCTGGCTCCTATCGCTAAAGTATTGAATGACAAGTTCGGTATCCTTGACGGTTTGATGACTACTGTTCACTCTACAACTGCGACTCAGAAAACAGTTGACGGTCCTTCTATGAAAGACTGGAGAGGTGGTCGTGCTGCTTCCGGCAACATTATCCCTTCTTCTACTGGTGCTGCTAAGGCTGTAGGTAAAGTTATCCCTGCTTTGAACGGCAAATTGACTGGTATGTCTATGCGTGTTCCGACTTTGGACGTATCTGTAGTTGACTTGACAGTTAACTTGGCTAAACCGGCTACTTACGCTGAAATCTGCGCTGCAATGAAAGAAGCTTCTGAAGGCGAATTGAAAGGTATCCTGGGTTACACTGAAGATGCAGTTGTTTCTTCTGACTTCTTGGGTGACACTCGTACTTCTATCTTCGATGCAAAAGCTGGTATTGCTTTGACTGATACATTCGTTAAAGTTGTATCTTGGTATGACAACGAAATCGGCTACTCTAACAAAGTTCTTGACTTGATCGCTCACATGGCATCAGTTAACGCTTAATTAGAAGCCTGAATAATATAGAAAACCGCTGCGGATAACCGTAGCGGTTTTTTTGTACATTTCATTTTATATATTGTTAAAAAGCAAGCTTTTATCCGCATTGTAACCTACAATTTTAGTAGTTTTGTAGTTCTATGAAGAGATTATTAATAACATTGATACTAGTTTACACCATGAACAATATAACAAATGCCCAAAATCCTTTCTTCGGGCAATACCAGACACCGCACGCAACCGTGCCCTTTGACCGGATTAAAACAGAGCATTACGAGCCTGCGATCCTCGAAGGTATCAAGCAACAGAATGCGGAAATAGATGCTATCATACTAAATCCGGAAAAAGCGAACTTCAATAATACAATCGAAGCATTCGAAGAATCGGGTGAACTACTGGATAGAGTGGTTTCAGTCTTCGGCAATATGCTTAGTGCCGAAACGAACGACGATCTGCAAGAACTGGCTCAAAAGATTATGCCGTTGCTCAGTGAGCACAGCAATAATATCACGCTGAATGAAAAGCTATTCGCCCGCGTGAAAGAAGTGTACGATCAAAAAGAGACTTTACAACTGACACAGGAACAAAGTCAGTTGCTTGAAAACGCATACAACAGCTTTGTACGACACGGTGCCAATCTGGAAGGGGAAGCGAGAGAAGAATACCGCAAGCTAACCACCGAATTGAGTAAGTTGACACTCGACTTCAGCGAAAACAACCTGAAGGAGACAAACAGGTATCAAATGCTTCTGACAGACAAAGCCAGCATTGCCGGACTGCCGGAAATCATCGTAGAAGCTGCTGCCGAAACAGCCAGAAGTGAGGATAAAGAAGGATGGGCTTTCACCCTGCACGCCCCAAGTTATGTTCCCTTTATGACTTATGCTGACAACCGCGATTTACGTCATAGACTGTATATGGCTTACAATACCAAGTGTACCCACGATAACGAATTCAACAATATCGATATCGTAAAGAAGATAGCCAATACACGCATGAAGATAGCTCAACTGCTAGGATACAAGGACTATGCGGAATATACATTAAAAGGAGAATGGCTGAAAACAGCAGAGCTGTATACAAACTTCTCAATCAGTTATTGGAAGCTTACACTCCCACAGCCGAAGCGGAATATAAGGATGTACAGGAACTAGCACGTCTGGAACAAGGAAATGACTTCATTATAATGCCATGGGACTGGAGCTATTACTCAAACAAACTGAAAGATAAGAAATTCAATATTAACGAAGAAATGCTTCGCCCCTACTTTGAGCTCGAACAAGTAAAAAAGGGGTGTTCGGATTGGCAGAGAAACTATACGGAATTACTTTCCAGAAGAATACAGAAATTCCGGTTTATCACAAAGAAGTAGAGGCCTACGAAGTGTTTGATAAGGATGGGCAGTTTTTAGCTATCTTATATACGGACTTCCATCCCCGTCTTGGGAAACGTGCCGGTGCCTGGATGACAAGTTACAAAGAACAATGGATAGATAAAAGACTGGTGAAAACAGCCGTCCACATATATCCGTCGTCATGAATTTCACCAAGCCGACCGAGAACAAGCCGGCTTTGTTGACTTTCAATGAAGTAGAGACATTCTTGCATGAATTCGGGCACAGCCTGCATGGCATGTTTGCCAACTCTACATATAAGAGCCTAAGCGGAACAAACGTATATTGGGACTTTGTGGAACTTCCTTCACAGATTATGGAAAACTTCGCCATAGAGAAAGATTTTTCTCAACACCTTTGCCCGTCATTATCAGACCGGAGAAGTACTGCCGGATGAATTAATTCAACGTCTTGTGGATGCTTCAAACTTCAATGTAGCCTACGCCTGCCTCCGCCAAATCAGTTTCGGCTTACTTGATATGGCGTGGTACACACGTAACGTACCTTTCGAAGGAGACGTGAAGGTCTACGAACAAGAGGCATGGAAAAAGGCACAAATATTGCCGGTAGTGAAAGAAACCTGTATGAGTACACAGTTTTCTCATATCTTTGCAGGCGGATATTCAGCCGGATATTATAGTTATAAATGGGCAGAGGTACTGGATGCAGACGCTTTCTCGCTTTTCAAACAAAAAGGGATATTCAATCAGGACGTCGCCGAATCATTCCGCAATAATATTTTGTCGAAAGGAGGGACAGAACATCCAATGGTACTTTACAAACGCTTCCGTGGACAAAAACCGACCATTGACGCTTTATTAATCAGAAACGGGATAAAAAATTAATAATAAGTATTAAAGAGATTGATGATGAGAAATATAAGTAAAATACTTGGGTTGTTGCTATTGCTCCCTCTATTCACCGGATGTAATGATTCGGATGATGTGGCTGCTATCTTTACCGGGAAAACCTGGAAACTAAATTACATCACTGTGGATGGCGGACATGATATGTTTCCTTTTTGGGAGAATGAAGCTCAAAAACAAAGATTTATGACGAACTTAACAAGAATGGTACATACAACGTCATATTTGAGGGTACGGTTGAAGGCGATATCATAAAAGGAAATATAAAGGGAACAGTAATTACTACCACCGGTAACTTTGAAGGTACATGGAGTGCCAATGGTAAGAATAATAAATTCGAAGCAACTGTAGAAGGAAACAATGGTGGAGATGCACTCGCCAAGAACTTTCTTGAAGGGCTGAACAACGCAACGTCTTACGGAGGAGATGAGAACAACTTATACCTTTTATATAAACCTCAATCTAACACTCAGACATTCCGTATGGTTTTCCGTGTAGTTAGTGGTAATTAGTTAAGAAACATGGACACTGAAAAGAAACAATCAGAACTTGACAAACGTTACATACGTATGGCAAGCATCTGGGCGGAAAACTCCTATTGCCAACGTCGTAAAGTAGGCGCCTTAATCGTTAAGGACAAGATGATTATTTCCGATGGATACAACGGAACCCCTTCCGGTTTTCGAAAATGTATGCGAAGATGAGAATAATCTGACAAAACCGTATGTATTGCACGCAGAAGCAAATGCCATTACCAAAATAGCCCGTTCAAACAACAGCAGCGACGGTGCTACCATGTATGTCACAGCTTCCCCTTGCATTGAATGTGCAAAATTAATCATACAGGCGGGAATCAAACGAGTCGTTTACTCCGAACATTACCGCCTCGAAGATGGAATAGAACTACTAAAACGGGCTGGAGTTGAAGTCATCTATACAGAACTGGATGAAACCGCTCCAAATAAATAATAAGACGAACTTTTAAAAAAAGGAATAGACATGAGTACAAAAAACTCTTCACGTTTTACACCTGTCATCATAGCTATCAGCGTGGTAATCGGGATTCTTATCGGCACATTTTATGCCAAGCATTTTGCCGGCAATCGTTTGGGTATCATCAACGGTTCCTCTAACAAGCTGAATGCATTGCTGCGAATCGTAGACGACCAATACGTAGACACCGTAAACATGACCGATCTTGTGGAAAAAGCCATGCCTCAGATTCTGGCCGAACTAGATCCGCATTCAACATATACCCCGCCCAGAACCTCGAAGAAGTCAATTCGGAGTTGGAAGGCAGTTTCAGTGGAATCGGTATTCAGTTTACGATACAGAACGATACAATACACGTCAATGCCGTCATTCAGGGAGGTCCTTCTGAAGAAAGTGGGACTGATGGCAGGCGACCGTATCGTCACTGTGGACGACAGTTTATTTGTCGGCAAAAAGTAACCAACGAACGGGCTATGCGTACACTAAAGGGACCGAAAGGTTCTCAAGTGAAGTTAGGAGTGAAACGCATGGGAGAAAAAAGACTTATTAAGTTTTACAATCACACGCGGAGACATTCCTCAAAACACTGTCGACGCTGCTTATATGTTAAATGACGAAATCGGTTATGTCAAAGTAAGTAAGTTCGGACGTACCAGCCATGTGGAACTTCTCAATGCTTTAGCGCAACTGAACCACAAGAAATGTAAAGGCCTGATTATCGACCTTCGCGGCAATACAGGCGGATACATGGAAGCAGCTATCCGCATGGTTAACGAATTCCTGCCGGAAGGAAAACTGATTGTATATACTCAGGGACGCAAATATCCTCGCGCAGAAGAATTTGCCAACGGTACAGGAAGCTGTCAAAAGATGCCGCTTGTCGTATTGATCGATGAAGGTTCGGCTTCTGCCAGCGAAATCTTTACCGGAGCTATTCAGGACAACGACCGTGGTACGGTAGTAGGACGCCGTTCCTTCGGTAAGGGTCTCGTGCAACAGCCTATCGACTTCAGCGACGGTTCAGCTATCCGCCTGACTATCGCCCGTTATTATACCCCCGCAGGACGTTGTATCCAACGCCCCTACGAAAGCGGAAAAGACCGTAATTACGAACTGGATTTATTCAACCGTTACGAACACGGTGAATTCTTCTCACGCGACAGTATCAAGCAAAATGAAAACGAACTTTATTACACCAGCCTCGGACGTCCTGTGTGTGATGGTGGCGGTGGCATTATGCCGGATATATTCGTGCCGCAGGATACCACAGGTGTCACCTCATATCTTTCTACGGCTATCAATCGTGGATTAACCATTCAGTTCACATTCCAATACACCGACAACAACCGGAAAAAACTCAGCCAGTATGAAACGGAAGAAGAACTACTAAATTATCTCCGCCACCAGGGTCTGGTAGAACAGTTTGTCCGCTTTGCTGAAAGTAAGGGATTGAAAAGAAGAAATATCCTCATCCAAAAAGTCCTACAAGTTATTGGAGAAAAACATCTATGGCAACATCATCTACAATATGTTGGGGCTGGAAGCCTACCTCAATATTTTAACAAGACAGACGCTACTGTCAATAAAGGGTATCGAGATACTCGAAAAAGGAGAAGCCTTCCCGAAAGCTCCGGTAGCAGTGGAAGAAGAAGATGACTAAGGACAAAAAATGAAAAGAAAAAAAGAACTGCGCAAGCATATCGCATCGTTGAAGACCCAACTCTGTACTTCGACTATGCGGAAGCTTCAATCAGCTAAAATACTTGCCGCCCTCGAAGCCCACCCGGCTTTCAGGGCGGCAACTACTGTATTGCTCTACCACTCTCTCGGAGACGAAGTGGATACACATACATTTATCAAAAAATGGAGCAGTGAAAACGAATATTGCTTCCGGTTGTCGTAGGCGATGATCTGGAACTGCGTATATACACCGGCCCGGACGACATGACAACCGGTAGCTACGGAATAGAAGAGCCGACCGGAGAGGTGTTTACCGACTATGCAGCCATAGACTTTATCGCCGTTCCCGGTGTAGCTTTCGACCGGAAAGGAAACCGGCTGGGGAGGGGAAAAGGCTATTATGACCGCCTTTTGCCACGTATCCCCGCAGCTTATAAAGCAGGCATCTGCTTCCCATTTCAATTAGTAGAAGAAGTTCCGGCAGAATCATTCGATATCCGCATGGACATAATTATAACGACAAATGAGAACGAATTATCACACCCATACCACCCGCTGCCTTCATGCGACAGGGAGTGACGAAGAATTTGTTTTAAGCGCCATGAAAGGCGGCTATCAGGAACTGGGTTTTCAGACCATACTCCCTGGAAATATCATACTAACTACATTTCTGATATCCGCATGACTCCGGAGGAGCTGCCGGATTACGTAGAAAGCCTCCGCTCGTTACAAGAAAAGTATAAAGACCGGATCAGCCTGAAAATAGGATTGGAATGCGAATACTTTCCCGACTACCTTCATTGGCTGAAAGAAGTCATTCGAGAATTTAAACTGGATTACATCATCTTCGGAAACCATCACTTCCATACAGACGAGAAGTTTCCTTATTTCGGTAGAAATACCAAAACGGTAGATATGCTCGAACTCTATGAGGAGAGTGCCATTGAAGGAATGGAAAGCGGACTGTTTGCCTACTTTGCTCATCCGGACTTATTTATGCGTTCTTATCCGGAATTCGACCGTCACTGCAAATTAATCAGCAGACATATTTGCCGGACTGCCGCACGGTTAAACCTCCCATTGGAATACAACATCGGCTACGAAGATTATAACGACGCGCACAAGATTACGACCATTCCCCATCCGGATTTTTGGAAGATGGCAGCAGCCGAAGGATGTACCGCTATCATCGGAGTAGACGCCCACAATAATCAATATCTGGAAACCCCGTTTTATTACGACCGTGCAAACGAAAGACTCCGGTCACTGGGAATAAAGGTAATAGACAGAATCCCCTTCCTCAGCGAAAAATGATATTAGTTATTACAGTAGCACCGACTTTCTGGTTCAAGGCACGCACCAACTTTCACGCCCCATCATCAACTCCTGACGAAGAGCGGCAGAAGTAAGATGCACATATAAGGTCTGGTTACGAATATAAAGATTGCTGGTATAATTGGCAGCCGGCCCCAATATCTGCGGCCATGCATCCAGTAATCTTTGTTCGTTCAATGGAGATTCCAGACTCTCCTGTCGAAGAAACTGCTGTATAAATTTACCTATTGGTTCCGCATCATTACGTTTCATTGTTCTGCCTCCATTTCACGGACAACTCCCTGTTCCACACAGAAAATCTTCTAATCACTCCCCACCTTATGCAAGATGCGGTCCAGATGCTCCCGGTTCGCATCCGTAATAAATATTTGTCCGAAACTGTCTCCCGCCACCAGTTTGACAATCTGTTCCACGCGCGAAGCATCCAGTTTATCAAAAATATCATCCAACAGCAATAAAGGGACGGTCTGCCCCGTACGTTTCAAGAAGTCGAACTGTGCCAGCTTCAACGCTACCAGATACGTTTTATTCTGCCCCTGCGAACCCTCCTTTTTAATAGGAAACGCACCCAGAAGCATATTCAGTTCATCCTTATGAATACCGCGCAAAGAAAATCCCATAATCTTATCCCGTTCCCGGCTTTGCTTCAGAACTTCCAGTAAAGAAGCATCCCGTGCATGCGAATCATAAGACAGACCCACCTGTTCTTTATCCTGGGAAATAAAAGAATAAAACGACTGGAAAATAGGAATAAACTCTTCGATAAACGCCTCCCGCTTGCGAAAAACAATTTCACCCGCTTGCGCCATCATCTCCTCCCAAACCAGGAACAATTCCTCTTCGACCGGAAATTCACTTTTTAATAAGGTATTACGCTGTGCCAATGCCTTATTATAGCGTATCAATGCTTCCAGATATTCCTTATCATACTGAGAAATCACCACGTCCATAAAGCGGCGCCGTTCCTCACTCCCCCCCCTGCAATCAGTTCGGAATCGGCGGGCGAAACCATGACCAAAGGCAAGAAACCGATATGGTCCGAAAAACGACCGTACTCTTTCTTATTTCGCTTGAATTGCTTTTTCGAACGACGCTTCATTCCGCAGTAAATCTCCTCTGGTGTGCCATCTTCCGCCTCATAAAAGCCCTGAATAACAAAGAAATCCTGTTCATGACGAATATTCTGAGAATCAATCGGATTGCCGGAACTTTTGCAGAAAGACAAGAAATACACCGCATCCAACAGGTTCGTTTTCCCCATGCCGTTCTGGCCGAAAAAACAATTCAGTTTGGCGGAAAAATCAATCTCCACCTCTTCCAGATTCTTATAATTTAATATGGATATCCGTTTCAGTATCATTGTGTACACCTTAATTTGTTCACAAAAGTAGCAAGATTTTTCGAGGTTTTCGAGCGTAAAACAAAAAAAGATGCCTCTAAATTTCGTTTGTAGATATAAAAAAACTACTTTTGCGAGTCGAAATATCAAACAGTGAATAATAACAAAAAGAATCATATAAAAATGGCAGAACAAAAGAATCAGAACGAACATCTGAACGTAGAAGATGCACTGACACAATCGGAAGCATTTCTTATCAAGTACAAAAACGCAATCATCGGCGGTGTTGTTGCTGTGATTATCATTGTAGCAGGTTTTATCATGTACAAGAACCTCTATGCTGAACCTCGTGAAGAAAAAAGCGCAAGGCGGCTCTTTTCAAAGGACAGGAATACTTTGAACAGGATGCTTACGAACAAGCACTGAACGGTGACAGCATCGGTTTTGTCGGTTTCCTGAAAGTAGCAGACGATTTCAGCGGAACTAAAGCCGCTAACTTGGCCAAAAGCTTATGCAGGTATTTGCTACGCACAACTTGGCAAATATGAAGAAGCTGTTAAAATGCTGGATAGCTTTAACGGAAAAGATCAAATGGTTGCTCCGGCAATTTTGGGTGCTGCAGGAAACTGCTACGCACAACTCGGTCAATTGGACAAAGCAGCCTCTACATTGATGTCTGCTGCTGACAAAGCCGACAACAATACACTGAGTCCGATCTTCCTGATGCAAGCCGGTGAAATTCTGGTGAAACAAGGAAAGTATGATGATGCCGTTAATGCCTACACTAAGATCAAGGACAAATACTTCCAGTCTTACCAGGCTATGGACATCGACAAGTACATCGAACAGGCTAAATTGATGAAGAAATAATAGATCTTTATATATATATAAGAGATTGAGGCACGGATTACACCGGATTGCGGATTATTTCAGAACCGTGAAATCCATGTAATCCGTGCCTTTTTCTTGACCTCTCCGGATTCTTGATTTTCAATTTTTAATTCTCAATTTATAATTTACTATGGCAACAGCATACCATAACTTATCCGAATACGATTTCAACTCTGTACCAAACGCTGAAAACATGAAATTCGGCATCGTCGTATCCGAATGGAACTTCAACATTACGGGTGCTTTACTGAAAGGCGCAGTTGATACATTAAAAAAACATGGAGCAAAAGATGAAAATATTCTGGTAAAAACTGTACCGGGAAGTTTCGAACTAACTTTCGGCGCCAATCAAATGATGGAAAATTGCGATGTGGATGCAATTATTGCAATCGGTTGTGTAATTAAAGGAGATACTCCACATTTTGATTATGTTTGTATGGGAGCGACTCAAGGAATTACCGAATTAAACGCAACTGGCGACATACCAGTTATTTACGGATTAATTACCACAAATACAATGGAGCAAGCAGAGGATCGCGCCGGTGGCAAACTAGGTAACAAAGGAGACGAATGTGCAATTACTGCAATAAAAATGATTGATTTTGTTTGGAGTTTAAATAAATAGTTGTATCTTTGCACCGCAATTGAGAAACAAACCTCCTCAAAAGCAAAAAGGGCAAATACCAGAGTGGCCAAATGGGGCAGACTGTAAATCTGCTGTCTTTCGACTTCGGTGGTTCGAATCCATCTTTGCCCACAAAAATTGCGGAAGTAGCTCAGTTGATAGAGCATTAGCCTTCCAAGCTGAGGGTCGCGGGTTTGAGCCCCGTCTTCCGCTCTTCAAAGAGAATCTGAGAAATTAGATTCTCTTTTTTTCTATTACTTTAGACCTTTAAGATTATGAAAGATTCTCCGACACAATCACACGTGCTTCAACTATCGCACCCTCCTATTCCTGTTGTCCGTATCGGAATCATAGGATTGGGCAATCGCGGGTTGCTCACCCTGCAACGTTATCTGCAAATAGAAGGAACCGAAATCAAAGCTCTTTTGTGAAATCAGAGAAGGGAACCTGGCCAAAGCCCAACAACTACTAAAGGAAAACAATCGTCCCGGAGCCACCGGATACACCGGACCGGAAGGCTGGAAAAAGATGTGCGAGCATGATGAACTGGATATTGTTTTTATCTGCACCGACTGGCTAATGCATACAGCTATGGCAACCTTTGCCATGGAATGCAACAAACACGTAGCCATTGAGGTCCCGGCAGCCATGAGTGTGGAAGAATGCTGGCAACTGGTTGATACCGCAGAAAAGACAAGACGCCACTGTATCATGCTGGAAAACTGTTGCTACGATCCATTTGCACTAACAACTCTCAATATGGCCCGCCAAGGAATACTCGGAACTATCATGCACGTGGAGGGAGCTTATATACACGACCTGCGTTCCATGTATTTTGCCGAAGAAAGCGAAGGAGGTTACCACAACCACTGGGGAAAAGATACAGTATCGAACATACAGGCAATCCCTACCCCACCCACGGACTGGGACCTGCCTGCCAGATACTTGACATTCACCGGGGCGATAAAATGGAATACCTCGTTTCAATGTCCACCCACCAAGCAGGCATGAGCGAATACGCCCGGAAAAAGTTCGGCAAAGACTCACCGGAAGCCAGACAGGAATATAAATTGGGAGATGTCAACACGACCCTGATCCATACCGCGAAGGGAAAAACAATCATGCTGCAATATGATGTATGCACGCCCCCCGGCCTTACAGCCGCCTGCAAACCGTATGCGGTACTCTTGGTTTTGCACAAAAATACCCCGTGCCTTGCAGCGCACTGGAGCCCAACGGAGACACTCCTCTTGAAGGAAAAGCACTGGAAGAAGTATTATCCCGCTATAAACATCCTTTTCAGCGCCACTATCGGCGAAGAAGCACATCGTAGAGGTTTGCCAAACGAAATGAACTACGTGATGGATTACCGACTGATATACTGTCTACGCAACGGCCTTCCTCTTGACATGGATGTATACGATGCCGCCGAATGGTCCTGCATCACAGAATTAAGCGAGAAGTCGGTATTGAATGGAAGCATACCGGTAGAGATACCGGATTTCACTCGGGGAGCATGGAAAACAAGATGAATAAAAGAAGATTCTTTTTCAAGAATTTCAAGGTAAGGTGAATATGCCGTTCTACGGCTTTTTCACCGATACCGCATCGAGCGGCAATCTCCCGATAAGTCATGTTCTCCTCCCTGCTCATCAAGAATATCTCACGTTGCCTTTTAGGTAACACGGCAATTAACCGGTCGATATATTCTTTTAAATCCTCAGCCACCATTTGGTCTTCCTGATTATACGGTTCTTCGTTCTCTATGGAACGTAGTATCGTCATTTTGAACATATCTTCGCGCATCCTGCTGCGGGCTTTATTAAAAATGATATTCCGGGTAATAACAAACAAAAAGCCCTCCACCTTCTTGTTGTTATCCAATAAGTGGCGTGCTTCCCAGAATTTCACAAAAACATCCTGCACGATTTCAGCAACAGTATCAGAAGAAGTTACATAAAGTTTGGTAAAATTGTAGACCTTCTGACAATAATAATCATACAATGCAGCAAAAGGCTATATTATTGCCATTTTTCATTTGTTCTATCAACTCTTCTTCCTTCATATTGTATAAAATCTTGTGATAGACAAAAGTAATATTTTTACCGCGAATTACATCTATAAAATACATGAAAAATGCCATAGATTAACACAGTCTGTCATAGTTATCAGATATAACTGATAACTATAACAGTTTTGTACTAATCTATGGCAATATTCAGAACAGCAGTTAATTTCCTACCGGAATCTCCGTGCGTTTCCCTGCTGCCGATACAGCATAAAGTTTATAGCTACTATCCCAGTTGCCGGAAAGAGTGAACATATCGGTAGTAGAAGAGGTTGTTTCACCACTAGAAACAAAGACAAGTTTACCAGTCTGATCCTTCACCTCATAAGCCACTACATTCTGCCAATTCTTGATTGTAATGGTATTACCGCTTCGTGTTGCATTTGTTCCGGATATTACTTCAGGCTTGTTCTTATACAATTCCCATGTATTGTCCGAAATATATTCCAAAGCAATATTCTGCAATTTGTCATATCCCAGATTCTCTACTTTCTTTTTCAGTTCATCAACCATTTCTTCGGTAACTTTCAAAGTTTTCGTATCATAATCTTCAATCGACCTGTCCACAGGTGTCAGGAATCCCCATTTCTCGAAGAAATCAAGTAAATTCACCTGCGCCGCCACACAACAATTATAAACGAAATCCATTTGAATCTGTCCCTCACTCATGCCACCATAATCTTTTTGTACGAGCATACTCGAAAACATCCGGATACAAACCGCCACGGTCCGACTGCTGAAGAGGAGTCCGCCCAAGCACTTTACCGAAGTAAAGCTCCAGTTGCCAGAAAGGAACCAACTTGCAAAACACATCATCCGAATCATCGAGATTTTTAAAATCAGCATGAGAAGCTTTCGGAACAATAATACCATTCCATGCCTTTGAATATCTGTTACGGTAAACCGCTCCCATATCCTCGGTTTGTATCCGGGAGGGTTGCCCGAAAATTGTAGTCTGCACATACTCGGACATGATATTATTGGTCACCTCCGTCAGTCCTATCCACTTAACGCCCGGGCGGGTCTGGTTGCAATGCCCGATTTCGTGAGCAGGTCCCCAGCAACCGGTGGTTTTCAAGACATTAGGATCACACACATCCCCCATGGTTGACTGATTGTAAGCCGTATGATATGCAGTAGCGTACATAAAAGAGTGATACATGACATTCAGATATATCCTGTTCTTGAACATCTTGTCATATTTCTCCAATCCGAGAAGTTGCATTTCACTGTGAGCAATCTTATCATAAAGATCAATCAATTCATTACCGTTTGTGGAAACATATTTCCTAAAATCGTTAGTTTCAAATGTCAAGTGTGCATACTTGCCTACCACATCAAAATATTTGTTCGTAGCTTTCCCCAACAATTCGCTCCAACGTCCCTGATGTTCTTCTTTCTGCGAATCAAAATAGCCATTCACTGTACCCGAAGCAAAATGAATCTTAACAGGCTGCGCTGTTTCCGCATCCTCCAATGTTTTGGTATGATACATCACATATACGAGTCCTTTCCCTGTCATCGTCAGTTTATTAATACCGCGATATAACGGATACGTAACTCCTCCGAAACCGTCACCTCCCGGTACGTCCAGGTTTTGTACTTTCATTCCGATGTTCTGTCCATGTGTGTCGCCCACCATTACAACCAGCGTCTCCCCTTCTTTCACCGAGATACCTGTCGGATTGTCAAGAAGGCTGTACGGGTTTGTTTTTGTGGGTTTCCGACTGAATATCCGGATTCGGGAACGCCTTATAGTCCTCCACACGGAAGTTTCTGTCATACTTATCCTTGAACATATAATAAGCCAGATTCTTAAAGAAAGGATACTTGCAGTTCTCAATATCCGCTTCCGTGATTCCCGCTTTCAAGTTACTACACGTTTCATCTTCAAAAAGAGTAGAATAATCAAATGCATTCAGATTCTTGGCATAGAACTCCATTTCGGCACAAGAAGCAAATCCTTGCCCGTCTCCTGCTCCGCTTTTCACGACAAAACGGAAAGACTTAGCCCGGACCGTATTATCAAAGGTTACTCTGGTAGCTGTTGCCGAACCCTCAAAATCCTTATCCAGCAACTTCGTAAATACACTCCCGTCTTCCGAATACTGTATTTCCACTTCTTTAAAATGACCGTTATATCCTGTGGAACGGGGATAATAAATCAGATAATCCACATCAGACGCTTCCGCAAAATTATAGGTCAGCGTAATAGGGAAATAATTCGCTCCGCCATTCGACCAGCTCGAATGATACAACGTTGTATAGTCACCGTCAAAAGACTTTTCAATAGCATCTTCTCCCTGATGAGAAGTATCGTGCCCACTCACCACTTTCACTTTGATGTCACCTTCGATGTCTTCTCCCGCACCTCCATTATATTCATTCAGGCCATGTTGTGAAACCAAGACCGAAGCAGAAACCGGGGAGTTTTCTTCCGAAGCACCTTCCGGTAAAACCTCAGTAAAGACTATGGCTCCCTCTCTCTTTTCATCCAACGTACTACTTTTCACTATATAAGTGTGGGTAGACGTCACCATTTCCGGCGCGCGGGATTTTGCCTTTTCAGTAATCCAATCAGGAAACCCGGCACTCACTTCCACATTGGTCGTGACATTAAAAGTAATCTCTTTACCAATGACTTCCACTTCAAATACGTTCGTATCAATCAGGATAGCAGCTTCATAGCCCAGTTGCCGAACTTTAACCGTCTTCTTCTGCCCTTCCGCCGTTATCGTAATGGTAGCTTCACGTACCAATCTTTCTTCACTTTCGTCTACGGAAACTTTCAAGATCTTTCCTGCCACAGAAAGCGTACACCAGTTTTTATCCGCTTTAGCCTCCCAAGTCGGAGCATTCGTTGAAACCGTTATATTTTGCGTTCCGGCTTCACTTTTGAAATCCACCACTTCCTTATTAACGGACAAATCGACCACTTCCAGTACTTCATCATCACTGGCACAAGAAAAAGCGACAGCCCCCTGTACAAGTACGAAGAAGATAATCAAATATTTTTTTATATGACAATTTACCATTTATCAGATATATTATTATGTAACATCTATTATTCAAAACATCCAAATAAAAAGGCGGAAATCTAATATTATTCTTAAAAAGAAATATTCATATTTCCGCCTTAGTTGTCAAAAAGACAAAATCTCCCCAATTATTTCAATGTCTGCATTCTACGCTCCTTACTAATCAGCTTCAGGATCGACAACGCTTGCATCAACCTCAAACAGTTTAAATTCCGCCATACTAAAAAAGACAGAACCTGTATTCGTATGATTCACCGAATAACGTATATAACGATAAGGTTTTGAATTATTTCCCATGACAGGCGATGTGTAGGGCGATGTACTCATCAACATGCCATTCTTAGCCTTTGTAAGATTCTCAATTAGTTCGAAGTTGACTCCGTCATTACTACCCATAATATCCACATCATCAGGAATATTATTGCCGTTACGCGCTACCGACTCATACTTGAAATAAGTAATCTCTTTCTTCGTATCTATCTGGAACCAGTGGGGGAGCCGGAGGAACAGTCCCACTCCAGCTCGTATGGAAGTAAGAAGCGGTATTTCCGTCAATAAGGTTTGCGATAGGACCTTCCGATTTTTCCTGAGCATTCGTCGACAACAGGTCCACCGTCAACGCTATTTGTTTGGACTCACCAAAGACCACTTGTACCGGAGCCGGTTCCGAAACAGCCTTGATTGTCTGAACATTTCCCGCATCACCGGTTTCGCTATAAGACTGGACTTTAAATTCATATTCCCCAAACTTTTTACGTGTATCCGGAATCAACACACTATCCGCATAAACACTGGCCAATCTTACCACATCCTGTTCCAGCAAATAATCATAATAAGATACTTTTATATATCTGATCGTATTATCATCAGGTGTTGCCCAACGAAGCACAATGTAACCGGGCTTGTTTTGAGTGTCAGCACTCAAGTCGATCACATCAGAAGGGATAATAGGCTTTGTATCTTCGTCACTACAACTAGCGAATCCTATCAAAAGTAGAGTGACAGCCAATAGAAATATGTTTTTCTTCATAATAGTCATGCTAAAATTTAATTAATAATTAGGATTCTGTACCATATTAGGATTCTTGCTCACTTCTGCTGCCGGAATAGGTAACAAATACTGCCGCGGAGTATCAAAATTGCGCACATCAGGAAGAGTTTTCACAGTGGCAAACCCATTAATATCAGTAGCATCAATATTCATACCCTTCACCGGTACATTAAAGTATTTATCTCCCAGTTTCCAACGACGAATGTCCCAGAAGTTCTGCTGTTCCAGATAAAGTTCGATCATTCTTTCCTGTCTCACAATCTCTGTCAGTTTACCGTTCAGGCCACCATTTCCCTCATAACTGACAATCGGATTTTTTGCATTCTTCCAAGAATCCTTGACGGAAAGAAGTCCGGCACGTTCACGTATTCTATCCAGTTTTACCATACCTTTTCAAGATACCCATCTTTATTATAAGCGATACATGCCTCCGCATAACTCAAATACAATTCCGCCAGACGAATAACCGGCCATGGGTAATCTTTAGAAGGTTCTTTTTTGCGACTTGGAAGCAGCCACTCCCGGATGAACACCTTTTTTATTCAGGTATCCGGTTTTTGAGTAGTTATTGTTTCTACCTTGCTTACCACAATTACCTTGTTCTGTAAAATCTGTCAGCCATTTCTTTCCTTCTGCCCGCTCGGCTTTCGCTACATAAGCGTTCTCTTTAGATTCTGTCTGGCATTCATAATAGCCATTCTGAAATGCAATCCATGCATAAAAACGAGGTTCACGGTCAACATTCAGTTTTATAGTTTGTCCTTCCCCATAAGTAGCACCATCGGGGAACGGAACTACCGAGAACCGATTTTGATAATCAAACTCAGGATCTTCGTCAATCGGGAGTCCGTTTTCGTATAAAAACGTTCCACCATAGTCAAAGTCGGTGCAACTCCATTCCACGAACCGTCACTTAAATAAGGCAAGGATTTAGGCTGCAAAACCATACGCACCTGCTTTACGGGTCTCTGCAAACAATACTTCTTTGGAATTGTCTTTATCCATAAATGTAAAACGCAACGTACGCTGTGTTAAATCTTGAGGTTCGGGATAACCGCTCAAGTCCCCTTCTCTCATCTCATATAAACTATATCCGTTGGACTCAGCCAGATTAATAGCCTCAAGTGCGGCATCAGCAGCCTTTTTTCCACTTATTTTCATCATAAGAAAGAGGCATCAACGAACTACCATCCGTATTAACGAAGTCACTATAGTATTCTGTATTACCATTAAACAAAGGAGAAGCTGCATAAAGCAATAATCTGGCTTTAAGAGCTTTTGCAGCCACACTGGTTGCAAGTCCATATTCCGAACCGGTCCGGGTTGCAGGCAACCTTCCGGCAGCATCATCAAACATATCACAAGTCCACTGTACACACTCATCATAAGAGGTACGTCCCAATAAATTATCTTTGGGAGTATCCAAAACCGGCAATTCTTTCACCAAAACGACAGGACCATAGCATTTAATCAACAACATGTGAAAATAAGCAATCAGGAAATCAGCCTGAGCCACATAGCTGTCTATGGTTGCCTGGTCGATGCGGGGGGACAGACGTAATATTCTTCTTTAACAGATAACACTGGCGAATACCCAGAAACAAATCGTTCCAGTAACTGATAATTAAGTTTCCCGAGGTATACACACCTTCAGCAAACTTTACGTAAGACTCTTGAGTAAAAGGGCTTATTATTTCATCTCCACTGAAGTCCAGACAGGTCTGTACCATATTAATCTGCGGTATATATCCATAACATGAATACAGGAATCTTTCTGCTGCTTTAGGACTGGAGAAGGCATCCTTATCGCTTGCTTTCTCCGCCGGTACCACATCCAAGAAATCACAGGAAACCATTGTAAATCCTGCAAACAATGCTAAAAACAGATATTTTATTATTTTTTTCATACTATGTAAATTTAATTATTGAAAGTCATTTGGAAACCAACATTAAAGACGCGTTGTGTCGGGTATTTCAAACCACTACCACCGCCTTGTTCCGGATCCCATAAATCAAACTTGGAGAATGTCAACAGGTTAGAACCGCTGATATAGAAACGCATTCTCTTAAATGTATACCCGAGCTCCATATTTTTCAGTTTCAAGAACGAACCGTCACGCATCCAATAATCGGAAGTACGGCCGGAGTTACCGGGATTCGTATTATTCAAACTTGTCTTACGGGTCAAACGCGGATATTTTGCATCCACATTCTGATTAGTCGGTGACCATCTGTCGTTTGCCACAAACTGCAACACATTACGCAGTGAATTGTCTCCGAAAGGATGGAATCCACTCATAAACAAAGAAGTTTTCGCTACTCCCTGGAAGAAGAAAGAGAAGTCCCAGTTCTTATATTTGAACGAAGGTCCGAAACCATATACGATTTCAGGAACAGTCGGATTTCCAATCCACGTCCAGTCGTCCACATCCACGATATCATCTCCATAACCATGCATATTTGAGACATTGAGATATTTAATATCACCGGCTCCCAATGTAGATCCCATTTGTTGATTGTAACGGTCTATTTCAGCCTCATCCAAGAACAATCCATTTGACAAATATCCCTGGCTCACATTAGCACTCTGACCCACTTTTGACTGAAAAGCATATTTAGGAGCTTCGTCATATTTAGTAATCTCATTGTGCGCATAAGTAAACGTTCCTTTAAAGTTCATATAGAAATCCTTGCTGAACGCCTTGTTGTAATCAATCGAAAGGTCGAGTCCCTGGTTTTTCATCTCGGCAAGATTACCGAACACATCAGTATTTCCGGTTCCCAAATATGTAGGAATAGTTCCTTTTTTCTGGAATATATCTCTACGGGTCTCACGGAAAATGTCAACAACAATGTTCAGGCTGTTCAATAATTGCAAGTCAATACCCAGATTGATCTTTTCTCCTACCTCCCAAGTGATGCTATTGTTTTCATAGCGGGTGTAAACAGGTCCGCTCAATCCATAATTTTGGTCGATACCGGTAGTAAATCCCTTGCCGGACAAGTTAATTGTAGGCATATAAATAAATCTTTCGCCACCGATCTGGTCATTACCGACCAATCCCCATGAACCACGCAACTTCATGCTGGTGATGACTTTACGCAAAGGTTCAAAGAAACTTTCTTCACTGATATTATATCCAAGTGATATGGAAGGAAAAATCCCCAGCGATGTCCTTTCGCGAAATTCTCCGAACCGTTATATCCCATATTGACTTCCGCCATATATTTTCCATCGTATGCATACGAAAGGCGGCCTGCAAGACCTTGTTTACGTTTAGGCAGAGAATTGATAAGATTGTTACCCGGTACATTATTCACGAGTTCATCCTGATTATAAAGCAACATGTCATTTACATCATGTCTTCCGAACGTGCGGTTATAATCTACCATTGCTTCCAGATAAATCCGGCGGTCTCCTGCCGTCTCGTTAGTACTATTCAAGTCAGTCGACACTTCATTACCGACTCTGTTTGTAGTATAGCTATATGAACCATCTTCATTCTGTTCATACGATCCCAACAGATATTTATTCCAGCCGGCGCTATATTTATTAATAGACTTCGACCAGTTTTTGAACGTACCCAACGCTTTGAAACGAAGCCCTTTAGTCAGGAAATCCAATTTCTGTTCAAATTCAAGAGCGGCGATAACCGTACTTTCAAACGTATCATTATATCCCGTAGTCAACTGAGCAACCGGGTTACCCTGATAAGCCGTAATCAAACGGTCTGTAGTACCCCATTTCACGTGATTGGTTGTTCCGTCCGGTTCATAGAAAACAGGTGCTTCAACCGGGCTTGAATTCATTGCATCTGCAAAAATATCATCAATTCCGCGGTTAGGCTCACGCAAATCACGAAGTTGGACGTTCAATCTTACGGATAACTTTGATGACTTGCTGAGATATGCGTTGATATTATTCTGGAAGGCATAGCGCATCACATCAATATTATTGTTATAAGAGAAAAAGTCCTTAGAACGGTTCTTCAACATACCCGATTCGTGGTTGACCGAAATACTTGAGAAATAATCAATCTTCTTTCCACCGCCACGGATGTTAAAGTTAACTTTCTCATTGAAAGCTACATCGTTAAACATCTCATCATACCAATTCACATCGGGGAAAACATACGGATTGAGTTTCATACGTGTACCGTTAATCTTGTCCTGACTATACAAAACGTCCGGACTGCCGTCGTTCTTTACAGCCTCGTTGAACAGTTCCATATACGTAGCTCCGTCCACGAACTTAGGCGTCTTGGTCGGTTGGCTGATTTGTCCCTCTACGCGGAAATTTATAATCGGTTTATCCAGGTTTTGTCCGGACTTCGTAGTAACAATCATAACACCATTTGCACCACGGGTTCCGTACATTGCCGTAGCGGTAGCATCCTTCAAAATGGAGAATCCGTCAATAACCTCGGGATCCAAAGCATTCAAATCAGCCGAAGATACCTGTACACCGTCGATGATAATCAGAGGAGACGTAGCCTCACTCAAGGTTGAGATTCCTCGAATCCAGAAATCCGACCCGTCTGCACCGGGACGACCTGTACGCTGAACAGCAACCACACCGGATAAACGTCCGGCAAATGAATTGGAAAGATTCGTTGAAGGGACTTTCAATTCCGCCGGGCGGATAGCCTGCACCGAGCCTACCATACTCGCCTTCTTCTGTCCTGTTCCGTAAGCTGTCACCACAACCTCTTCAAGCGCCTGTGCATCTTCCGACAAATCAATAGCAAGTACTTTACGGTTGCCTACTTTCACTTCCTTAGCTGTGTATCCCACATACGAAATTTTCAGAACATCCTGCGGACCTGCCTGAATCACAAACTTACCGTCGATGTCAGTGATAACTCCCGTTGTGGTACCTACAATAGCTACACTCGCCCCAATGACAGCCTCGCCCGTGCGTGCATCCGTCACGACACCCACAATTTCCGTTTTCTTAGCTTGTTGGGCCGATTCCGTTTTACTCACTTTCAGAACAACATCATTGCCTTGAATCAGATAAGTGATTCCCGTATTAGCAAATACTTCGTTCAATACCTTATCAATCGGCCCCGAACAATTGATATTTTTCAATCGAATGTTTTCAAATCCGCCGCATTGTAAAAGAAGACATAATTACTGTTTTTTTCAATGAGCATAATAGCTTCTTTGATTGTAATAGACTGCCCTTTCACCGTGATATGCCCCTGAGCTCCAAGGACCGTCAACGGATAAAAAGCAAAACCAGCACGATATACTTGAAATATCGCACGCTACTGTGAAAACTGAGTGATTTTCTCATGCTTTAATTAATTTGATTAGACATATGGTTAATAAAAATGGACTAGTATAAAACGATCCGGTCATCCGTCTGCCGGATATTTAGATTCAGGCTGAAACAAATCTTATTCAGTACCTTGTCCAGAGGCTCATTATAATGAATGCTGCCGCTGAATGAGGATTCATCCTTACGTACTCCCTGTAAGAGAATATCAGTATGGTACATCTGGCTTACGATCTGAATCAATTGAGCCAACGGGACATCCTTGAAATTATATCTCCCGTTTTCCCAACTGATATTAGCGATATTGTCAATTTGCGTTTGTGAATCAACCGAGTTGTAAATGAGTTTCTGCAAGGGGCGCATCACCGTTTTTTGTCGGGTAGACGGAACATTAAATTCAATCTTACCTTCAAACAGAGTTATCTCGCTACGGTGTGCGTCCTCTTGCTTTACCAAAAACAAGTTCCCTTCACCTCAATAAATGCATCATTTATATATACCTGAAACGTATTTCCCTGATGTTTGCGTACTTCAAATAAGGAATTTCCTTCCAGCCACACTTTCCTGTCCCGGGCGAATGTTTTTGCATACCGAATCGAACTACCCGGCTGCATCCACACTTTTTTGTGCTATCAGGCAACACATATAATTGATTCTTTTCTGCGATTATTTTAATCGTTTTTCTACTCCCATATCATCGTTTCCGGATAAAAACAGTAAACCGCCTATTACTAAGAGGATTACGACAGCAGCAGCCAGTGAGTGCCATAGTTCTATATGAACTAAAGCAAATCGGAGATAAAAAAAGAAGGAGAAGAAAGGGAAAAACAGGAAAATCTTATCTTTTTTCAAATAAAATCGTTTTTTCTTGTAGGGATAAGCCGGGCTGCGGTGTATTTATATATGTAACACCAATTATCGAAGAACAGAATTGAAATGGAAACAAATACAGATAAAAAGAAAAACATTAATAAGAAGACTTCTGGTTGAACAGTTATTGCCGGAAGAAAAACAGAATCTACTGAAAAGAAATTCGGTAGAAAACGAGATGAAAAAGCAATGGAAACAGTTTGAAGATGACCCAATAAAGTCGGAAGTTAAAAAAAAAGGATATGGAGGAATGTCCAGCGTAGATGTGAAGGCAAATCCGATACTTTAGTTCATATAGAACTATGGTAAGCCCTCAGTATATTCTAAGGCATATTCTCACTCATCCGTATAATAATCCGCCAAAAAGAACGCAAATACTAAAAAATCTTTTTTTTTCAGAGAATAGATAGGGATACTGGTTAATTAGTAGTATTTATGTAAGAAATAAACATCTAATAAACTACAAAACGCATGAAAAACCTCTTGCCATTGAAATCACTCTTATCATTTGCATTATTGGTTTGTTCTACCAACATTTCTGCAAATAAAATTATCTCGGTTTCTGATTTCGGTTTAAAGCCCGACAGCCGCATCAATGCCGTACCGTTTGTACAAAAGCAATCAATGCCTGCAAACAACATCCCGGCTCCACGCTTGTCTTTCCCAAGGGGAGATATGACTTTTGGGCACAGCACGCCATTGAAAGAGATTATCACGAAACGAATACTTACGATGTCAATCCTAAAATCCTTGCCGTACTGCTGGATCAAGTCAACAACCTGACTATTGACGGCAACGGCTCGGAGTTTATCATGCACGGCCGTATGCAACCCTTCACCTTGGACCGCTGCCAAAACATCACCCTGAAAAACTTCTCCGTTGACTGGGAAATCCCTCTAACCGCCCAAGGCACCGTCACTCAATCCACCCCCGACTATATAGAAGTGGAAATCGACACCCGCCAATATCCTTACATCATAGAAAACAAACGGCTCACCTTTGTCGGTGAAGGTTGGAAAAGCGGGCTGTGGTCTATCATGCAGTTTGACCCTGAAACCCACTTCGTCCTGCCCAATACCGGCGACAACCTGGGATGGCGCCCTTATGATGCGACAGAGGTAAAACCCGGACTGGTACGCCTCGCCGATCCGAAAAGGGAAGCCAACAAACGTTTCCCCGCACCGGGCACTATCCTCGTGTTGAGACATAGTACCCGTGACCATGCCGGTATCTTCATCTACCACAGCACGGACACCAAACTGGAGAATCTGAAGTTATTCCATACCTGCGGATTAGGAATCCTGTCACAATACAGCAAAAATATCGCATTCAACGATGTCCACATCATCCCCAATGCCGCAAAAGGACGTGTATTAAGCGGACACGACGACGGCTTCCATTTTATGGGATGCAGCGGGCTGCTCAAAATAGAAAATTGCAGCTGGGCCGGATTAATGGATGACCCGATCAATATCCACGGAACTTGCTCACGCATCATGGAAGTTCTCTCCCCACCCGTATCAAATGTAAATTCATGCAGGACATGAGCGAAGGTATGGAATGGGGACGCCCGGACGAAATGATCGGATTCATTGAACACAATACAATGCGCACCGTAGCAACCGGAAAAATGAATAAGTTTGAAGCGCTCAACAAGGCCGAATTTATCATTGAGCTATCCGCCCCGCTCCCCTACCGGAGTAGAGGCCGGATACGTGATAGAAAACCTGACTTGCACACCGGATGCGGAAATACGCAACTGTCATTTCGGAAGTTGCCGTGCACGCGGCTTACTAGTATCAACTCCGGGAAAGGTCGTTATCGAGAATAACATATTCGAATCAAGCGGTTCCGCTATTTTAATTGCCGGAGACGCCAATGCCTGGTATGAATCAGGGGCCGTAAAAGATGTACTTATCCGTAATAATGATTTCCGTTACCCTTGCAATTCTTCAATTTATCAATTCTGTGAAGCTGTGATTAGCATTGACCCGGAAATACCGACGCCGGAACAGAAGTACCCCTACCACCGCAATATCCGTATTGTGGATAACACCTTTCATCTTTTCGACTACCCGATCCTCTTTGCCCGCTCGGTAGACGGACTGACTTTCTCCGACAACACGCTGATACGTGACACGACTTACCAACCTTATCATTACCGCAAGGAAGGTATCACGCTGGAAGCCTGCAAATCGGTAGTCATCTCTAATAATAAGATCGAAGGGGATGTGCTAGGGAGAACCGTTAAATTCGACAGGATGAAATCGTCGGATATAAAGATTAGCAAGAATCCTTTTTTCCGAAAATTGAAATAATAAGTTCTGCTACAAAAAAAGTTTTTAGGTTCTTCTTCAAATTTGGTGGTAATTTACCCAGTCGGTGGTATCTCCATTCCCCTCCTTCGGGGAAGGGGGGTGGCTGAAAGGCGGGGTGGTAGGTTGATACACAATGCTGATAATAAACGACTTACGCATTCACCTACCACCTCCCCCTACGGGGACTCCTCCTTCCCGAAGGAGGAGAATGGAGAATGCTATCGATTATCAAATTATTATTTTCCTAATTAAGTTTACCACCAAATTTGAAGAAGAACCAGTTTTTATCGATTTAACTCTCATGCCCTCACTAATAGTCTACATCCCTTTATTCATCAGGAATGTAGCTATGAGGGTAACTACAAGAAGTAGCCTGAGGGTAAACAGTTACCTTCAGACCGTATTCTCTGGAGAATTCCCTATACATTTGTTACTAAAAGCATACGGGATTAAAACATGAAGCAATAAGGAAGCAGAGAGGTTTACCTTCATTAGCTTGTTTGTCAACCTTCGTTAGCTTATCAGCTAATCCCGGTAAACGGAGAGGCTAACATTGGTTAGCTGTTGAAGGACAAAGAAGACAAACATAAGTAATCTATATCGTTATTATGATAGACCTTATAGCGTTTCATAAGATATATCAGTGTTTACCGGCTGTATTATGTTGCCGGATAAGCTGTATATAAAAGAGATTTATGAGGGTAACTTTTTACTCTCAGGCTGTTCCTTGTAGCAACTCTCATAGCTGCAACCCTGATGAATAAAGGGATGTAGACTATTAATGAGAGTATGAAGGTAAAATTGATAAAAACTTTTTTCTGGAGTCATCTAAAAATTAGAAGTTGAGACTACCGATGGACCTCAGGAACATAATCGTGTAACACTTCATCTACCCCATAAATACTATAAACATCGGAAGATTATCTCTAAGGAATTTCAACGCCATAGTTATCTGTCGCTCTATCGCTTTCTCGGAAACTGCACATCGTTCCGCTATTTCTTTATTAGTCAAATGTTGTTCCCGGCTCATTTTGAAGATCCGCTGCCGTTGAGGAGGAAGCTGTTCAATCAACTTATCAATATAGCTTTTTAAATCGGCCGCATCCAACTCATCTTCTATATCGTATGAATTTTCAAGACCTCGCAGGGCTGTCATTTTAAAATTCAACTCATAAAAATGCCGGCGCGAATAATTAAAGATAATGTTACGGGTAATAATAAAGAGGAAACCGTCAAAGTTCTTGGTTTCATCAAACATTTCCCTTGATTCCCAAACTTTAACAAAAACATCTTGTACCACTTCAGAAACCTCGAAAGACGAAGTTATATAAAGCTGCGCAAAGTTATAGACTTTCAGCCAATAACAGTCATATAGACGCTCAAATGCAATTGTATTTCCAGCCTTTACCTCGGTTAATATCTCTGTTTCCTCCATATTGTACAAACACTATACAAATATAAAAGAAAAATAGATAAACTTCTATATTATTTGAAAAAATCATGCAAAAACAGGTCTTTTTTATTCAAATATCTAAAGATTTTACTTCCGAAAGAAAAGAGTGCGGAATAACGGAAGAATCTGTTAACCAGAATATTCTTTCATCATCCCGCACCCTGCACTATTGAAAACTTTTTTAATTCATCGTCACTTCCGTACGATCTCCTGTTGCCGACACAGCATACAATTTAAACCCTTCTTTCCAGCTGAGAGGCAAAATAAACGTATGTGTAGAAGATGGAGTGGTTTCACCACTGCAAACAAAAATCAACTTTCCATCTGCATCCTTTACTTCATAAGCCACTACATTTTTTCCATCCTTGGATAGTTATAGCTTCACCAATAGCCTCCGTCTTCCCTTCTGTGAAGCTTTTGGCAGTGTGTGTTGCGTGCGAACCTGCCACTACCGACGCCCTACTTTTATATAGTTCAAACGAATTGTCCGATATGTACTCCAAGGCTACATCGGGTTTGGAATATCCCAAGCCATTTACTTTATGCCTTAACGCATCTACCATATCCGGCGTTACGGTAAGAGTCCTGGTGTCATAGTCCTCAATTTTTTATTGACAGGAGTAAGGAATCCCCCACTTTTCAAAGAAATCAAGCAGATTCATCTTTGCCGACAGGCAGCAATTATAGACAAAATCCAATTGTATGTCTCCGTCCGTCATGCCTGTATAATCTTTATTACGGGCATACTCATAAACATCCGGATAGAATCCGCCTTTGTCCGACTGTTGCAAAGGAGTCCGTCCCAGCACTTTTCCGAAGTAAAGTTCCAGTTGCCAGAAAGGAACCAGTTTGCAGAAGACATCATTCGCATCGTCACCTATATTTGAAAAATCAGCATGAGAACTACCCGCAACGATTATTCCATTCCAGGCTTTTGAGTATCGATTACGGTAAACATCCCCATGTCTTCAGTTTGTATACGCGAGCCCTGACCAAAAATTGTTGTCTGGATATACTCGGACATAATGTTATTTGTCACTTCCGTCATTCCGATCCACATCACTCCCAAACGAGTCTGGTTACAGTGACCTATTTCGTGTGCCGGTCCCCAGCAAGCGCTTGTCTTAAGTTTGGAAGGATTACAGATATCACTCATCGTCGTTTGATTATAAGCGGTATGATAGGAAGTGGCATACATATATGATTGATACATGACATTCAAGTACATACGGTTTCTGAACATCTTGTCATATTTCTCCAGTCCCAACAACTGCATTTCGTTCAACACAATCTGGTCATACAAAGCAATCAGTTCGTTTCCGTTATTAGCAGCATATTTACGATAGTCATTCGTTTCGAAAGTCATGTGTGCATACTTCCCTACTACGTCAAAATACTTATCCGTAGCTTTTCCCAACAGTTCATTCCAACGTCCCTCATGTTTCTGCGAGTCAAAATAACCGTTTACTGTTCCCGATGCAAAATGAATCTTCACCGGTAACGCAGCCGCATCATCCAACGTCCGAGTATGGTACATCACGTAAACCAATCCTTTCTCACTGATTGTCAACTTGTTCGTACCTCGACTCAACGGATAGGTCACTCCTCCGAAGCCGTCACTTTCCGGAGCATCCAGATTCTGTACCTTCAAACTGATGTCATAACCGTGCGTATCGCCCACAAGTACAATCAGGTTTTCATTAGCCTTCACCGAAATACCGGTCGGATTGTCTAAAAGACTATACGGATTCGTTTTATGAGTCCCCGATTGAATATCAGGATTCGGATATGCTTTAAATTCACCCACACGGAACTCCGGCTCATATTTACCTTTAATCATGTAATAAGCCAGATTCTTAAAGAACGGGAACTCGCACTTCTCAATGTCAGCCTCAGTAATTCCCGCTTTTAGCTCACTACACGTCTCGTCTGCAAAAAGAGTTGAATAATCAAAGGCTTCGGGATTCTTTGCATAAAAATTCCATTTCAGCACAAGAAGCAAACCCTTGTCCATCTCCTGCACCAGTTTTTACGATAAAGCGGAAGGATTTAGCACGAACGGGAGCATCGAATAATACTTTAGTAGCAGAAGCGGAACCTAAGAAATCTTTATCAGCCAAAGGAGTGAAAGCACTCCCATCTTCGGAATATTGAATTTCCACTTCCTTAAACTTTCCGTTGGCACCGTCCGTGCGAGGATAATAAACCAGATAATCGACATCGGACACTTCTTCCAAATTATAAGTCAGTGTAATGGGGAAGTAATTGCTGCCGGAGTTATTCCAACTGGAATGATAAATGGTAGAGTAGTCTCCGTCAAATGATTTTTCAATTTCTCCACCATCTTGGAAAGAAGAAGCGGTCCCATCCTTTACTTTCAATTTAATATCGCCTTTGATATCTTCCCCGTGTCGGCATTATATTCATTGAGTCCATGTTGGGTGACAGACACGGTGGCAGAAACCGGTACATCGTTTTCCGTTGCATCTTCCGGCAGTTTCTCTGTAAATACGATAGTACCTTGTCTTTTGTTGTCCAATATACTGGCACGTACCGAGTAGCAGTAGTCCGTTGTCACCATTTCGGCAGAACGAGTTTTAGGAGCTTCGACAATCCAGTCGGACAGAACCGGTTCTACCTCAACATTGGTAGTCACGGCAAATTTGATTTGCGCACCCACCGCCGGTACTTCAAACGCTTGCTGATCAATCAAGATAGCCGCTTCATAACCTAGCTGACGGACTCTGATCGTTTTCGATAACCCATCTGCCGTAACCGATACGGTAGCTTCACGTACCAATCTTTCGTCACTTTGATCTACGGATATTTTCAGCAGTTTTCCTACAATCGAAGGGCGGCACCAACTTTTATCCGATTGGGCAGTCCACGCAACAGCATTTGTAGTAATCGTCAGACTTTGTTCGCTTGCTTCACTTTTGAAGTCAACTGTTGTTTTACTGATTTCCAATGTAGCAATTGCTATTTCATCGTCGCTGGAACAAGCCGCCAGCAGACTCAAGGGAATCAAGAAAAGCAGTAATAAATATATTCTTCTCATAGTTTTCAATTTAATTTATAAAAGGGGAAAAGAACGGAGATACAAATATATCCTAGCAATCATTTGTATCTCCGCTATCAATTCTCTGTCAGAGAACGTCACTTATTTCAAGAGACATTAATCCTCCACTACCACTGTCTCTCCGGTTTCGGGATCATAGATTGTCGTTGTCACTTGTTTCAATGCCAGTTCCGACAGAGCAATCCAGTCACTTCCGGAAGTTGCAGACAATACTTTAAACCAGACATATCGAAATGTTTCATCCGAAGAAATTCTGTCCGACATATATGAGGCTTTCCGAGTTCCCGGAAGTTCTGAAAGAGAAGCCAACTTAGTCGTTCCCGTTTCATTTACATAATCAGGCTTCGATCCCACCAGTTCCTTACTTACCAAAATATCCATTTCTTTCGGATTATCACAGTTTGCGTTATCTCTAGCAGTATAAGTGAAACTAAAAGTTTGTTTCTTCTTTTAAATCTACTACGATATAATGCGGAAAAAGGAGTCGAAGCACTCCAAGACATATGGAAGTAATTATCAGAAGCAGTACTACCGTCAAACAGATTCTTCAACGGCCCTTCTGATGTTTCCTGAGCATCGGTCCATGCATCTCCTTCTCCCGTTATTTTAAAGTCTTTAGAAATAGTTACAGTCTGCTTATTTGCTGCCGCTGCCTGTGCAGTAATAGAGCAAATTTCTCCGCCATTACCATCAGCACTGCATGGCTGTAACGTAAACACAATATCTCCATATCTTTTCAATAAATTATCCACCAATATCGTATCACTATATACACTAGCCAGACGTAAACACTCCTTACCACTTTCCGGCAATGTATAAGTAACTTTGATATACTTATAATTAGCATTCTCCGGAATCTTCCATTTCAGTTTTACAGCTCCTGCTTTCGCCTCATAAGAGAGTGTACTCGCATCCAAAGCTGTCGGAGTAGGATAAGATTCATCATCAGAGCAAGCAGTAAAAACCGTCACTCCCAAGATTCCCATTATAATATAAGATAATATTTTTTCATATTAATAGACATTTTATTGATTAATACCCCGGATTATTCACCAATTGTGGGTCTCTGTTTATATCAGTAGAAGGAATTGGCAACAAATACTGAGTAGGAGATTTAAACTTACGCTCAAAACTGATTTCTGTCAGTTTGGCAAAATCATCAATTGTTGACGCTTTAATATTCATACCTTTCGCTTTTACTCCGAAATATTCCTCAGCCAGAAGCCAACGACGCATATCCCAGAAATTTTGATTCTCCAGATACAATTCAATCATTCTTTCCTGACGGACAATTTCCCGAAGTTTAGATTGGTTCAGCGTAGCTATTCCATTCCATGAAGTTTCTAATGTCGGAATTCCTGCACGTTCTCTGATATAATTGATATATGTCTTAGCATTCGTCAAATCATCTGATGTTCCAATTTCAATGCAAGCTTCTGCATAAGCCAAATATAAATCTGCTAATCTAATAACCGGCCAAGGATATTGGTTCAAAGTCGTACTGCTCGTCCCCACGGTAGTATTGGGATCCACTCCTTTTTTATTCAAATATCCACCAGGACTATAGTTACCATCACGCTGCACGTTAGCTGTACCAATACTACAATTACCTCCCAAAAGGAAACTACATACCAAGCGTCCACCATCTACATAACCATCGCTGTAAGCCGGATTTGTAGCATTGTTCAATACCTCAAAGTAACCACCCTGAAAAGCTATCCAAGCATAATAACGAGGCTCACGGTCTAAATTAAAGAGAATTGTTTTCTGACCCTGTGCAGCTTGAGTAGCATGAGCAGCATCTACACTAACCACTTCGGTTTTCACTTTCGATGCAAATTCCGGATCTTCATCCCAAGGCAAACCATTCTTTGTATAAAAGCGATTCAACATAGCCCAAGTAGGACAAACACCATTCCATGCCCAACCGTCTTTCACAAACGGCAATGATTTATTTTGTACGCCATAGCTACCTTCATTCCGAGTTTCGGCAAACAAAACTTCTACGTTACGTGATTCCCAATCCACCATACCTGTACGCAAACATCTGACAGCTCCTTCTTCGAGGGTATGGATTAGCTTCTGACTCATCCAGCCGGTAATCTTTCTTTTTATATAAATCATGTCCGTTCAGTACGGCAAGTTCAATAGCCTCTTTACAGGCATCTCTTGCAAGTACCCACTTATTAGCGTCATAAGTAAGCGGCATCAACTGCACACCATCCTTATCTACAAAGTTGCTATAAAATTTTGAATTACCATTGAATAGCGGCGAAGCTGCATAAAGTCGCATCTTTGCCTTTAATGATTTAGCAGCGATACTAGTGGCAAGTCCGAACTCGGAAGCCGTAGAACGAACAGCCGGCAAATCATTGGCAGCTTCGTCAAACAAATTACATATCCATTCCACACATTCATCATAAGGTGTTCTTCCCAAATATTCTTCCACCGGAGTCGTGATAGAAGGTGTTTCTTTTTATCAGCAAAGTAGGACCATAACAACGGGCCATCAAATAATGATAATAAGCTATCAGAAATTTAGTCTGTGCCTTATAATCCACTTTCAAATCGTTTCTCAAATCAGCTACCTTGTCAATCCTTTCAAGCAACATATAACATTGGCGGATACCCTGGAAGAAAGTGTCCCAATAAGAAATTACAGGAGTTGCCGCAGAATAGTTTCCTTTAGGGAAACCGGCAAACGTTTCATGCTCGAATGCAGTAATCACCTCATCACCTGTCATCTGGTCCAAGCTACCACTCGATATGTTACACTGCGGCAAATAGGCATAACAAGAATAAAGATAATCTCTCACTGCATCTTTATCAGCATAAGTATCCTCGTCAGTAGTTGTTTCATCCGGAACAATGTCCAGATAGTTACAAGAACTATATCCAATTAATGCAACTAGCAAGAATAAAATTCTATATATTTTTTCATAATCACTGGTTATTATATGTTTATTTGAATGTAATTTGAACACCTAAGTTGAAAGTTCTCTGAGTAGGATAAGCCATACCTTTTCCTCCACCCATTTCAGGATCCCACAATTTAAACGGAGAGAATGTCAGCAGATTGGTTCCACTCATATAAACTCTTCCCCATTTAAAGTTATAACCAACTTCTGCATTCTTTAATTTCAGGAAAGCGGCATTTCTCAACCAATAAGTAGAAGATTGCATATTATTATTGTTGTTGTACTTAGTCAAACGGGGATATTTAGCATTCGGATTCTGATTTTCTTTGCTCCAATAATCCTCTGCAATCCACTCCAACACATTGTTTTTACTTTGAGTACCAAAGGCTCAAAACCACTCATCATCAATGAGACGTTAGCCTGTCCCTGGAAGAATACGGAGAAGTCCCATTTCTTCCAAGTAATAGACGGACCGAAACCATAGATAATTTCAGGAATAGTAGGATGACCAATGGCGACTCTGTCATCGGAGTCTATCTGTCCGTCATAATTACCATTTACATCCGGTTGGTCTACATATTTCACATCACCTGCCGCTATTGTTATATTACCTAATGTAGAGGTAGGATTATTCGCTATATCAGCTTCGTCAATATATAGTCCGTCAGCTACATATCCCCATAGTGTATTCAAGGGTTTTCCTACTGCGGACAGAGCCGGACGTATATCAGCGGCCTCATCAGTTTCCATTACACGATTTCTGGCAAACGTAAACGTTCCTTTAAACTGAATTGATAGATCTCTATTGATCTGTTTACCATAATCAACCGCCAGATCAACTCCCCAGTTCTTTACCTTGGCAAAGTTTCCATAGATTACTGTCTTGGCTGCTCCCAGATAATTAGGAATAGAACCTTTTGTAGTAAGGATATTACTTCTGATCTCACGGAATGCGTCAACTGTCAAATTGAGAGAGTTAAATAATTGAATATCTGCTCCCACATTCAGCTTATGACCTACCTCCCATGTCATATCTTCATTTTCAAATCTTGAGAATGTAGGGCCATTATGTGACTCTTTATGGCTGCCATAACCAGTCTGATAGCTGGGAGAATCATTCAATGTAGTGATTCCCATATACAAGAAACGAGTATAAGGTACTTGGTCGTTACCCACCAAACCATAAGAACCGCGAATTTTGAAATTAGATACTATATTTCTAATTGGTTCCCAGAATTTTTCCTGACTGATATTCCAACCCACTGACACAGAGGGGAAGAATCCGAAACGATGTCCTTTGCGAAGTTCTCAGATCCATTATAACCAGCATTGAACTCAAATAAATAGCGATTGGCATAATCATAAGCAGCACGAACGGCAATACCCATTCTACGTTTGGGCAAAGAGTTGAATAAACTGGAATTAAAATTTGAGTTATATTCATCCTGGTTATACAACAACATACCACCTACATGATGATCGCCAAAAGCACGGTCATAATTAAAGTAACCTTGAATGTAAAAGCGTCTGTCACCGTCAGTACCAAAGAAAGAATCTAACGTATGATTGGTTGCATCCCCTATTGAATTTACTGTATAATTATATGTTCCATCTTCATTCTTGGTATAGTCAGTCAACTGGTAAGTATTATAACCCTGTAAACGATATTTGGAATTATAACTCCAGTTCTTAAATGAAATCAATGCTTTGAAGCTCAATCCTTTGGTAATAAAATCAAGTTTCTGATCAAAGTCCAGATTGGCAACAACCGTACTCTCGAACGTATCCTTATACCCCATACTGGACACAGCAACAGGGTTTACAGGATTATAGTTACCTGCCACAATACTACCCCAACGATACCATTTTTCTCATCTTCTTGCGGATACATTACAGGAAAATCGACCGGGTTAGTTCCCATGATAGCCCCAAAAATATTATCTACACCGGCTCCTTCTGAAGTTGTCAACGGACCATGCATATTGTTCAACTGTACATTCAAGTGTAAAGACAAAGTAGAAGTCTTCGACATATGGAAGTCCACATTATTCTGAAATGCATATTTCATATAGTCGATATTATTCTTATAAGAGAAGAAGTTGCTGGAACGGTCTTTCAGCATACCTGTTTCATGATTGACATTCACATTCATAAAGTAAGTAATCTTGGAAGTACCTCCGCGAACATTGAAGTTAGCTTTCTGATTGAAGGTCGCGTTCTTGAATACTTCGTCGTACCAATCCACATTCGGGTAAATGTATGGATTCAAGTTATTCGCCGTACCATAGATTTTATCATCTGAATACAGTGCATCTCCGGTACCTTGATTAGTAACGGCTTCATTATACATTCTCATAAACGTCACTCCGTCCACCGTTTTCGGGCGCTTAATGGGGGTATTGACGTAAGCCTCTACACGCACACCGATAATCGGTTTTTCAAGGTCGGAACCCGACTTGGTTTTAATGATAAGTACACCATTCGCACCGCGTGTACCGTACATGGCGGAAGCAGTTGCATCTTTCAGTACAGAAAAACTTTCAATGACTTCCGGATCAAGTGCATTCAAATCCGCTTTTGAGATTTCAACTCCGTCAAGTACAATAAGCGGAGTAGCACTGTTCATGGTAGCAACACCACGGATAAAGAAATCCGCACCGTTATTTCCAGGCTCACCACTACGTTGATAAGAGATCACACCGGAAAGGCGACCGGCAAAAGCCGTAGAAAGATTAGCAGTCGGTACTTTCAAATCTGCCGGACGTACAGACTGGATAGAACCTGTTACTGTTTCTTTCTTCTGTCCTGTTCCGAAGGCCGTTACGACTACTTCATCCAGCTGTTCTGCATCGTCAGATAAAGTAACACTCAGTACTTTCTGGTTTCCTACTTTGATCTCCTTAGAAGAATATCCGATAAAAAGAGATAACCAGAACATCACTGGAAGTCGCCATAACCTCGAACTTACCATCTACATCGGTAGTCGTACCGGTTTTTGTTCCTTTAATCATAACAGATGCCCCAGGAATGGGATCTCCGGTGGCCGACTCGGTCACTACACCAATAATCTTGTGTTTGGCCGCTTGTTGAGTAGATTCGCCTTCAACTTTTAAAATAACTTCGTTACCTTTAATAGTATAACTGACTCCACTCCCTTTGAATACTTCGTTAAGCACTTCATTAATTGTACCCGAACAATTAATATTTCTAGTTTTTGTGTTTTTCAGGTCTGCTGCATTGTAGAAAAAAGTATAACTACTGTTTTTTCAATAAGCTGAATAGCCTGTTTAATAGTGATTGACTGCCCTTTTACTGAAACTTGTCCCTGAGCTCCAAGGACAGATAACGGATAAAAAAGCAAAGTGAGGACGATATACTTCAAATATCGCCTGCAACTAGAGATTCTTTGTTTTCTCATGCTTCGACTGATTAGATTAGACATTCGATTAAGTTTATAATAAAATATTTATATTGATATTAATGAATAATAATTTGTTCATTGTGTGTTTCTATGGTCAAATTGAGACTAAAACAGATTTTATCAAGTACATCATCCAAAGTTTCGTCATAACGGATACTCCCACTAAACAACAATGCTTTTTTTCCTAAATTCCTCTTTAAGACTATATTTGTATTATACATCTGATTGACTGTTTCAATCAGTTGAGTCAACGGAACATCTTCAAAGTTATATCTTCCATTTTCCCAACTGATATTTGAGATATTCTCTATTTGTGTTTGTGCATTATCTACATTATAAGTCACTTTCTGAAGTGGTTGCATGACTATTTTCTTCCCGGTAGATTCAACATTAAATTCTATCTTACCATGAAACAGCGTAATTTCATTCTGCTTTATATCATCTTGCTTGACAAGAAAGCAAGTTCCCTTCACTTCTATAAAAGCTTTATTAATGTGTACTTGAAAAGTACTTCCCTCGTGCTTATAAACTTCAAATAATGAATTACCACTCAACCAGACTTTTCTGTCTTTATTAAAATCTTTTGCAAATTGAATAGAACTTCCGGGCTTCATCCAGACCTTGGTGCTATCCGGCAAAATATACATCATACTTTGTTGGGCTTCAATCCTTACCAACTCATTCATTTCCGCTTTATTATCACCTAAAATCATCCAAAGTCCACCTATCAACAATAGGATAGCTACTGAAGCGGCAGCCAAATATGGCCTTAGTTCTACAAGAACTTAGTAATACATCTCACATCTTTTTTATTTTTTTTTCGCATTAATCAATTAACTACATTGCTAATTATCAGACAATTACAGCTTACGTTCAAAAAACTTTCACTTTTTTACAAAGTCGATGTGGGGTTAGAAAGAGCTGGTGTGTATTTATAGTATATGAGCAACAATAGAGTTTAAAACCAACAAGGTAGAATAGAATGGATAAGGTCGAAAGGAAAAGATTAATCAAAAAGTCTGCTGTCAGGTAGACTCTCCAAAAAGCAACGGAAAGCCTTTGCTGACTTGGAATCGGTAAATATAGAAATAAAAAACAATGGAATGAATCTGGAAACAGAGCTGCTGATATGGCAATAAAAGAACAAATATGGAAAAAAAGGTAAAAACTAAATGTGAATACAGGAAAATAACAGAGTTCTTGTAGAACCAAGGTGGTATTTTGCCGCTGCCTCAATTGCACTTTTATTGACAATAGGCGGATTCTGGTTAACGTTTAAAGGCGACAAGATAGCTAATGAACTTATTAAAATTACAGCTCAGCAGAACCAGATGTACACTCTTCCGGATAGCAGCAAAGTATGGATGGAGCCCGGAAGTTCTATTCAATATACAAAAGCTTTTAACAAAGAAAGAAAAGTCTGGTTGAGTGGTAATTCATTATTTGAAGTTTATAAGCATGAAGGAAGTACTTTCCAAGTATATATCGACAAGGCTTTTATTGAAGTAAAAGGAACTTGCTTCCATATCAAACAAACCGATGCCGAAAAGAACGAAATTACATTGTTTCGTGGAAAGATAGAATTTAATGTTGAATCCACCGGACAAAAAACAGTAATGAAGCCTTTACAAAGAGTGATATACAATCCGCGTAATGCTGAAATGAGAGTAGAACAGATTACTAATATAAAATGGGAAAACGGAAAATATAACTTCACGGATATTCCCTTGCAAGAGCTTATTAGTATCATCAATCAAATGTACAACTCCGACGTCACATTAGCAAAAAGGTATCAATCATGAATCAGCATTTACCGGAAGCATTCGCTATGACGAACCATTGGAAGATGTAGTCAACAAAATTTGTTTCACATTAAACCTGAATAAAGAAGAACATGCAAATAAAATCATTATAAAAAAATAATAATTAAACTTATGTCTAATCTAAAATGCTAAAGCATGAGAAAAATTCAAATTTCTTACAAGCAACGATATCTGAAGTATATCGTATTGCTGTTGCTTTTTTACCCGCTCAACATCCTAGGAGCACAAGGAGTAATCTCAGTAAAAAGGGCAAGCAATGACTATCAAACAAGCAATCCAGCTAATTGAAAAAACAGTAATTACACATTTTTCTACAATGCAGCAGACCTGAAAAACACAAAACCAACAGAAATATTAATTGTGAAGGGACTATTGAAGAAGTTTTAAAAGAAGTCTTCAAAGGTAGCGGAATCACCTACATGATCAAAGGTAACGAGATCATATTAAAGGTAAACAAAGAGGAAGCCGCACAGCAGCAACCTCAAAAAGAAACGTACCGTTACGGGTACGGTGGTAGACGCTGAAAATGGCGATCCGGTTATCGGTGCTACTGTTGTAGTGAAAGGACAGAAGGACGGAGTAATTACCGATTTGATGGTAATTTCACGATTGCTATCAGCGGCTCGAAAGCACAGCTGGAATTCAGTTACATCGGTTACAGAAAGAAAACAGTCGATGTAGGCGATCTTGGTGTCATCAACGTAAAGATGGAATCAGACAACCAACTGCTGAGTGAAGTTGTAGTAGTAGGTGCCGGTACACAGAAGAAAGTCAGTGTAACAGGGTCAATCACCAGTGTGAAAGGTCTGGAACTGAAAGCTCCAAGTTCTTCGCTTACCACCTCCTTTGCGGGAAAACTGGCAGGTGTTATTTCTATGACTTCGACCGGCGAACCGGGTGCCGCTTCCGAATTCTACATTCGCGGTGTGAGTACCTTTGGCGGACGAGCCACTCCTTTAATACTTTTTTGGATGATGTAGAAATTTCTACGGCAGACCTGAATAATATTCCGGCTGAAACGATCGAAAGTTTCTCTATTTTGAAAGATGCTTCTGCGACCGCTATCTACGGTGCCCGTGGTGCCAACGGCGTTATGCTCATCACTACCAAGACCGGTAAAGAAAACGAGAAAACCAGAATTAACGTCACGGTTGAGAACTCTTTCAATAAACCGATGAACTTCCCCGACTTTGTAAATGGTGCCACTTGGATGGAAATGTACAACGAAGCCCAATTGACACGTAATCCGGGAGCGACCCCAAAATATTCGCAACTTGACATCGACAACACACGCAACCAAGTTAATCCTTACATTTATCCGGATGTACAATGGAAAGACGTCATCTTCAAAAACATGAATATGAATCAGCGTGCCAATGTCAACATCTCAGGCGGTGGTTCAAAAGCATCTTATTATATGAGCTTGCAGGCCAATCACGATACAGGTTTGCTGGATACAAAGAAAGTATATTCGTATAATAATAATATAAACAATTGGGGATATAATTTCCAAAACAATATCTCTTACAAAATAACATCTACAACTAAAATCGATTTACACATGAACGCCCAGATTCGTAACAAGAAGGGACCGAACTACAGTACTTCCGATTTATTCGCTCAGATGTTGTATTGTAATCCTATTAACTTCCCCGTTACTTTCCCGGCACAACCCGGAGACACACATATCCGTTTTGGTAATGCTATATGGACAGGATCTTCGGTACGTACCAACCCGTATGCTTATATGTTGAGTTCATTCAAGGAATATAATGAGAACACACTCAATACTTCTTTAAAAATCAACCAAAAACTTGATTTCGTAACTAAGGGGTTAAGCGTACAAGCAATGGTCAATTGGAAGAATTGGGCTTCATCTTCCTACAACCGGACGATCGAACCTTATTATTATGGTATTAAAGGAGGAAGTTATAACCCTTCAAATCCTACTGATTATGAAATTGAACGCCTGGGAACATCAGGAACTGACTATCTGAAAACATCAGATATAAGCAAAGCTTCCGACCAGACTTTCTATCTGGACGCCCGCGTGAATTATGACCGCCAGTTCAATCTACATCATGTAACAGGAATGCTGATGTATATGCAACGTGAATATCGTAGTAGCGTACTACCCGAACGCAATCAAGGATTCTCAGGACGTTTTACTTACGACTACGGTCAGCGCTATCTGGTAGAACTGAATTTCGGTTATAACGGAACAGAACGTCTGGCCAAGAAAGAACGTTTCGAATTCTTCCCCGCCGTATCGCTAGGCTGGGTAATCAGTAACGAAAAGTTCTTTGAACCGATGACCAAGTATATAGATAACCTGAAAATCAGAGGATCTTATGGTCTGGTAGGTAGTGACGAAACCGGACTTTCTGCCGGTGCACAACACTTCCTGTACATCGACCAGGTATCGCTCAATAACATAGGCTTCACTACCGGTGTAGATATGAACTATACCTTATATGGTCCTTTAGTAACCAATTATGCAGTTGTTAATGGCGGTTGGGAACGCGTAAAGAAACTGGATATAGGTATCGACCTCGAATTATTCCGCCAGTTGACTATTACTGCCGATTATTTTAATGAGAAACGTTACAATATCCTGCTCCACCGCGAAGCATGGCCGGAATCTCTTGGATATTATACAGCTAAACCTTGGAGCAATAAAGGTAAAGTTGATAACTGGGGTATTGAACTAAGTGTAAACTGGAGAAAAGAATTCACAAAAGATTTATATGTAGATTTCCGTGGAAACTTCACATATACTGAAAACAAATATGTCAACCTGGATGAACCGGTTTATCCGTATGTATGGAAAACATCTACAGGCAAACCGTTAAGCCGCACAACCGGATATATCGCCCAAGGATTATTCAGCAGTCAGGAAGAAATCGATAATAGCCCGACACAGAATCTTGGTAGTACTGTTAAACCGGGAGACATAAAATACCGTGATGTAAACGGAGATGGTAAAATAGATGGCAGTGACCAAGTAATGATCTCTCCTTATGGAACTACCCCCGCGTCCAATATGGTTTGGGAATGAATGTAACCTATAAAAAAATTCGATTTCGGTGTATTCTTCAATGGGTCGGCTAAACGCACTATCATGATTAGCGGTATTTCACCATTCGGCCAAAGTGACTATAATGTCATGCAATTCATTGCAGATGACTACTGGTCTGAGTCAAATCCCAATCCAAATGCTAAATATCCGCGCTTAGGATTGACTAGTTCACAAACAGCCAATAATACAGTAGCTAGTACTTATTGGATGCGTAACGGTAATTTCATCCGTTTCAAGACACTGGAACTGGGATATAAATTCAAATATGGACGCGTATACCTGAACGGTGACAATATAGCCGTATTCAGTCCGTTCAAGCTATGGGACCCGGAACTATCATGGAATGCTTATCCTTTGCAGCGTACATTCAACATCGGAGTACAACTTAATTTCTAATATATGAACCTAAATACGAGATAAATATGAGACTTATAGATAAAATAAAAAAGATGGGTAGTCTGTTAATACTCTCTACGTGCTGCCTGACATCTTGCAATTTCTAGATGTAGTACCTCCCGAACAAGCAGGTCTGGGAGATGCCGTTAAAAAGCCGGAAAGTACACTTGGCTTCCTCTACTCATGCTATGCAAGAATCAAAGGTTCATCCAACCCAATTACTTATACCGGAATGGAAGCTGCATCTACTGATGAATTTGTATTCCCGGAATTATGGGGACACAGCGGACAGCGTGCCGGTTGGGGACTGCTGACTCCGGAATCTCCCGGAGACTGGAAATGGGGTAATATCTACCGCTATATCGGACAATGTTATCTGTTTCTGTCCCAATTACCAAATGCCCTCGATGTATCGGAAGTACAAAAAAAGAGAATGGACTGCCGAAGCCAATTTCCTAATTGCTTACTATCATTTCCTGATATTAGAATACTATGGCCCGTGCCCTATCACTGATTCATACATTGATATGGATACACCGAACAATGAATATCACGGACGTTATCACTTTGATTACGTAACAAGCTGGATTTCCATGAAACTGGACGAAGCAGCTAAAGATCTTCCGGCCTCCCGTATCGGTTCGGAATGGGGACGTGCAACTTCCACTATTGCAAAAGCAGTAAAAGCACGCTTGTTGCTCTATGCAGCTTCTGACTTATGGAATGGGAAATTCCCTTATCCGGATTGGAAAAACAAGAATTTCGAAACACCGGGATATGGGAAAGAATTAGTCAGCCAGGTTTATGATCCCGATAAATGGGAACGCGCACTGACTGCTTGTAAAGACGCACTGGAATGGGCAGAAGGAGAAGGCGGATGCGGACTGATGACTACTAAAGAAAGTGCAATCCTTATGGGTAATCAAGGACTTAATCTAGGAGAGCTTGATGTTCCCGTAGACGGAGTTACCGAAGAATTCAAAAACATGTTTATTTGATGCGTTATCTCGTAACTAGCCGTTACTCGGATGGTAACCGTGAAATGATATGGGGACTTGCAGATGACGGCGGTGTAGTAATGGCTTCTTTACCCGTACACGTGGTAAAAGTAGACGGAGGCCCTTGGAGAAGTGGATATAGCGGCTACTCTCCTTTATTAAACAGTGTAGAGCGATTCTATACCAAAGAAGGAGAATTACCTCGAATTGCTGCCAATAAAGGGACTTTCGCAGAAGAAGATTCATGGTATGAATCTGCAGGAAGAAGCAATGCGGATATTATCAAGTTAAATACCAACCGCGAACCACGATTCTATGCATGGCTTTCATTTGACGGAGACCAATACAGCCCACGAATTTCAGGCGGCAAACCTCTGGTACTCAATCTTAAGAAAGGCGAAGCACAAGGTTGGAACAGAACTGAATTCGCCCGTGATCACTGTGTCACAGGATACATGTCAAAGAAATTTATCCAGCCCGACCTGAACTGGGGTACAAACTGGAGTAACAACGAAAAAAGCTATCCACGTCCTCTCTTCCGCTTAGCAGAACTTTACCTAAGTGTAGCCGAATGTTTGGCAGCTTTAGACAGACCCAAAGAAGCACTTACGTATCTTAACGTAGTTCGTGAACGTGCCGGTATACCGGATGTAACAGAAGAAATGCTGAATGATATGCCGGCCATGGATTGGATACGCAACGAACGTTTTGTAGAACTATGGGGAGAAGGCCTACGCTATTACGACGCACGACGTTGGATGATTGCCCCTGAAGTTTTGCAGCTGGCGTACGTAAAGGGTTGAATATGGAACAAGTAGAAGAACCTACTTTCGAAGAGTTAAATCAACCTATTATTGTAAATCAAGATTACAAATGGGAAAACCGTATGTATCTGGCACCTATATTTGCTAACGAAACATACAAGAATCCACAAATGGTTCAAGCACCCGAATATTAATCTTTAAACTGTTTACAAATTATGAAACAAATATTATACTCACTTCTTTTCTTGGGTTCACTCGCCACATTTACCGGATGTGAAGAAGCTGACTACCAAGAACTGATACCCCAAGAGTACAACAAGATTCTTTATTTAAAGAATAGCGGACAGAACGATCTGGTACTCTTCAACGATGGACAACAAGTAAAATATTCTATTACTGTAGTCAAATCCGGAAGCGATCCTTCCGCTACGGCCCAAGTCAGACTAAGCACATTATCTCAGACCGAAATTGATAATGAATCACGTTACAAAGGCAACAACTATGTTGTATTGAACAGTGATTGTTATACTTTCCGGAATAAGGATATTAGTTTCGAATCCTCAGATACCTATAAAATAGAAGAGTTTACATTAAATCCGGAAAAAATAACAGAACAGGTGGAAGCGGAAGCTAATGCCAACAGCATCTTTATTTTGCCTATCCGCTTAACCAGTAAAACTGATTCTGTCAATTTTGAGCAAAGAGACTTAATTCTTAAACCTCAAGTGAAACAGCTAGGTATCAAATTTGAGAAATCATCCACAATGATAGACCTGGGAATTAATAAGGAAGAAGAAATTATTGCTGAAATCAAAGTCTCCATGACATCCGGAGTCATCAACCAGTGGAATTTTACGGCCGGTATAAAGCCAGCACTGACCAAACAGAAATAGATGCATACAATACGGCCCAAGGAACAGATTACAAAGCAGTTCCGGAAGGAGCGTTTTATCAACTGGAAGATTTGATATTCAGTTCCGGAATTAGTGAAAGCGTCGGGGTTTTAGTAGTAGACCGTTCTAAATTGACTAAAGGGGCGACTTATTTAATTCCACTACAACTTGAACAAAGTGAAGATCTTGAAACTATTACCTCGGACACTAAAAAACATTATGTAATCTTGAAGTATATGTTCGATATGGTGGATGATAAGATTGACTTGACAGATAAAATTACTGATCCGTTGAGTTGTGGAGCTAATTCACTAAGTTTTCTTTACGATGACGATACCAGTACAGCTTATGAAACCAAATATCAATCAGCAAGCGGAAATGCTCAGTATGGACAACCTATTGACATCAATTTAGGTAAAGAAATGAGAGCTATCATGTTTGAGTATATTACAAAAGGTTGGAATAACTCAGGACCTAAAGTAATTAAGTTATTTACTAGTAATGACGGAACAAATTGGAATGAGTTTGTCGAAATAAACGAAGGATTACCAACATCAAGTGAAGGAGGAAAAACATATACCTCAAAAGTATTTACGTCGCCTAATCCTTTCAGCTATCTAAGATTGACAGTAATGGAGTCTTATTTAGGAAATTGTATAGGAGAATTCCAGCCAGGTAGTACTTCATGGTATGCATGTTGGGGAATGGCCGAACTTAAATTATGGGGAATGTAATCACTAAAGTTAATACATAGGAAACGCTCTTATTATTTATAGAGCGGTTTCCTATACAAATCCAATAACTTATGAAATATATACATTTATATTTAACATACTTCTTATGTCTAATAACATCCTTAATATATACCGGATGTAAGGACGATGAGAGTGAACTGATTCCAAATACATTTGAAATCAGCAGTAGTGACCTGAACAAAGAGATTGACTTTAGAAGCACTACAATGTCAATCCCGGTAAAAACAAATCTGCGAACCAGCCAATGGAGCGTCAATTCCGACGAAAAATGGGCTACAGCTTTCCAACAGGATGATAAAATAATGCTTTCTATCCTTGATAATCAAGGAAAAACAAAACGTTATGCCAAATTAGCTGTTAAATCTGAGTTGGGCAATTATACCATTAATTTAACCCAATATGGAGTTAATGATGTTGATTTCAGAAACGATACTCAAATAGCCATAGTAAGTGGAAATGCTATCTCACAAGGAGATAACTGGAGCATCGAAAAGACATTCGACGGAATCAAAGGCTCACAGGCACAAGGTGATGGATATCATTATCATTCTCCTTGGGATAATACGACTCATCCATTGCCTATAGATCTAGAATATACACTTCAAGGAGATAAACAAGTCGATTATTTTATCTATTATCCTAGAAACGGAAACGGAAACTTCGGAGCAGTCGATGTTTACGTTCAAACAGCGGATAACCCGAATTATGTTCTTGCAGGTACTTATGATTTCGGACAGCAGGGCGGGTTTGACGGCAAGACCGGAATACTAACTAAAACGGTCAAAGCCACTAAAGTTAAAATCACCGTTAAGACGGGTTTAGGAGGCTTCGCCAGTTGTGGAGAAATGGAGTTTTTTGAAAAAGCAAATTACAGAGATTTGAATGATCCACTCCTGACTGTCTTTACAGATCTTACTTGTAGTTCCTTGAAAGAAGGAGTTACCGACGAAGAAATCGATGCATTGGAAAGTGAAACTTTCAGACGTGTGGCCCATGCCTTAAAAGATAACACTTATGACGAATGGGAGAAAGATTTCCGTATACGCGAATATAAAGCATATAGCAATATCGACTACTGGGCAACAAGACTACAAACAAAGAAATACAGTAATCTAGACAATCCGACCGGAATCTATGTCAACAAAGATGAAGAAATCATAGTATTAGTAGGTAATATCCCGGAAGGACAAAAAGTATCATTACAATGTATTTGGGAGGAGAATGTCTATACAAGCGGTAGCTCCACTGACTACTACAAGCAAACACAAGCAACCGGAACGACCTACTCTTTGGAAGAAGGGGTTAACTTATTAAAAATGCAAGGTCCCGGTCAATTGTTCGTTATGTACAATGTGGATGGAGAACAGTTGCTTAACAACCCTGCTCCTATCAAAATACATATTCCTCTAGGACACGGTGTAGTTAATGGTTTCTTCGATTTGGAAGAACACAAGACAGATGCTAAATATGCAGAATTAATCAGTAAAGCCACCCACAAATATTTCTGTGTACGTGGAGAACGAATGATGTTCTATTTCCATCGTCTGAAAATGTTGGATGCTGCTCCGACTGAAATTTTATCCGCTATTCATCTTTGGGATGACATTGTCGGTTGGGAACAATCGTTAATGGGAATCTCTCAATACAGACAGGACGGAAAAATCAATAACCACATGTTTGCCATTTCTCCTGAAGGTTCGTATATGTGGGCATCTGATTATCGCATGGGATTCGTATATACGTATCTGAAAAATATTCTTTTACGTGAAAATGTAATGGCAGCAGAAGATAATGCTTGGGGACCTGCCCACGAAATGGGACACGTACATCAAGCAGCTATTAACTGGCCGTCGTCCACCGAATCATCCAACAATCTGTTCTCTAATTACGTAATTCGCAGATTAGGAAAATATAAGTCACGCGGACGAGGCTTGACATCTTTAGCCAATGCAATTTATAGAGATAAGCAGGTATGGTGGAATATGGGTACTTCTACTCACCAGAATGAAGATACTGAGATTCACATGCGTATGAATTGGCAGCTATGGATCTATTATGACTTATGTAAAGGTAACGAACAGGAAGCTAAATTCTGGCCTAAAGTATTCGATATCATGCGTACAACATATAAAGATGTGCCAGAAAGCGATCCGGGAGCAAGACAATTGGCTTTCGTCAAAGCTGTATGCGAAGCTGCCCAGGAAGACCTTACGGATTTCTTCGAAACATGGGGATTCTTCAAAACTGTAGATAATGTAAAAGTAGAACAATACGGTACATGGACTTATACAGTGACTGACAAGATGATAGCAGATACTAAAGCATGGATTAAAACTCAGAATTATCCGAAGGCCGCTCCAATACAATATATTGAAGATCGTAAAATTTCAGATTTTACATCCGGCGACTACCGATATAAAGAGGTTGGAGACTTAGGATATTATACCCAGTTCCAGAACAATGAAAAGATTACTAAAACTCCAACCTATACAATGGTGGCATCTGTGACAGGAAGTGAAATCACAATTAAGAATGGAGAACAAGCCGTAGCCTTCGAAGTAAGAAAGCAATCAACAGACGGTACTATGGGCGAAGTTGTTTATTTCTCTAACTTCTTAAAATTCAGTGTACCGAGAAATATTCCTTTAATCCGTACAGGCATTTATGCCGTGCAGGCTGATGGAGAACGTATTCTTGTGAATAAAGAATAAGTTGCATTTCATGATAATTATTTATAAAAATGGCAGGTAATATATGCCTGCCATTTTTATTACCTTTATAACGCACAATCTATATCAATAACACAATCAGACTTATATGAAAACATTCCACAAGTTTACCCTCCTGTTTCTATTTCTCTCTATTTTCAATGCAACACTTTCTTGCAGTTCCAACGACAAAACACTGCCTCAGCCTATACCTGACATCGAGGAAGAAGAGGAAGAGACAAAAGATGTAGTACTTCCCGAAGATATTCAGATTATACCGTACGGAGGAAAAGCCAGCGAATACCAGCCCGGATCTGACATTGACAAATCATACGATGGCAAATTTACTCAAGGAATCAGCTTCGAGTCACATTATCACAGTTCATGGAGTAATACATCCTTCCCTGTCACTTTGGAATATTTCTTCAAAGGAGATACGGAAATCAATTACTTTATTTATTATACCCGATCAGGGAATGGTAATTTTGGTGAGGTTGAAGTTTACACCTCTACCGATTCCGATAGAAAAAAATATACGCTTCAAGGAACTTATGACTTCAAAATGAAAGATACTCCGAGCAGAATCGTATTCAAGAAAGGGATGAAAGCCACAGGCGTTAAGTTTGTTGTCAAAAAGCGGACTTGGTAACTTTGTCAGTTGTGACGAAATGCACTTCTTTAAAAAGAATGAGGATAACACTTTGGCAACTAAGTTATTGACCGTATTCAAAGATATTACTTGTAGCGAACTGAAAGCTGGTGTCACCAATGAAGCAATCAACAAATTGCCAAGCAAATATTTCGTCCACATAGCCGAAGCGTTAAAAACAACGCTTATGATGAATGGGAGAAAGAATTTCGTATCCGCAAATACAACGCTTATAGTGATATCAACGAGTGGGCGGGAAAGTTAATGACCAAACATTACAGTAGCTTGGACAACCGGACCGGTATTGCTGTGGAAAAACGACGAAATTATCGTCCTTGTTGGCGATACCTATGGACGCGAAGTTTCAATACAATGTGTAGGAGAAGAAAGAACGAACTTTTGGGAACCGCAGGAATATGTACAGACCGCCGCTTCGGGAGACGTTTACTATCTGGAACCAGGTATTAACAAAATCAAAATACGTAATAGGGGCCAGTTATTCGTCATGTACAACTGTGACCTGACCAGCCATCCGAAACCTATAAAAATCCATATTCCATTAGGAAGCGGAACGGTCAGCGGTTTCTTTGACTTGAAAGAACACAAAACAAATGCCAAATATGCCGAATTGTTATCAAAAGCCACCGACAAGTATTTCGGAGTACGTGGTGATAAGATTATCTTTTATTTCCACCGGGATAAACTGCGTGAGTTTGTGAAAGATGAAATATTGTCCGCTATTAACCTATGGGACAACATCATCGGTTGGGAGCAGGAACTAATGGGTATTGAAGATGTGCGCCCTACTCAGGTTAATAACCACTTGTTTGCAATTTCACCTGAAGGTGCATATATGTGGGCTTCCGACTACACGTATTGCATTCGTATATACCTATCTGGAAAATATATTACTATACGACAAGGTGATGAGTGCCAAAGATAACGCCTGGGGACCCGCACATGAAATCGGACACATTCACCAACTGGCAATCGACTGGCCTAGTTCTACTGAGTCGTCCAATAATCTGTTCTCAAATTACATACTGTTTAAACTTGGAAAATATTGTTCACGCGGCACAGAGCTTAATCTTCCTAAAGCGGCCGATAACCGAACGACTAACTCCGAAGGAAATATTACAGGAATGACACTTTCGGAAGCCCATTGCGTACTCAACCGACCTTGGTGTAACTTTGGCAGCAATTATCAGGGAGAAAATACAGAACTGCATATGCGTATGAACTGGCAACTATGGAATTACTATCATCGTTGCGGACATAAAACGGATTTCTGGCAGAAACTCTTCAAACTCTTGCGGGAGAACCGGACATCCTCCAATAATCCGGGAGTTAAACAACTTCTGTTTGCTCGAATGGCAAGTGAAGCCGCACAAGAAGATCTGACCGAGTTTTTTGAAATGTGGGGGATTCTTTGTAACCGTAGATACACAGATCGATCAATATGGCAGCTATCAGTATACTGTAACGAAGGAAATGATTGAAAATGCAAAAGAAAGCTATGGCTAAATATCCGAAAAAAAAGCCAAACCTTTCTATTATCTGGAAGACCGGAAGAAAGGAGATATAGGATTGGATACTACTCCACCGGATGTTGGTCATTATACCCAGTTTCAAAGGATAAGACCTATAACAAAGGATATAAAAGGAAATATCAACGGACGGAAGTGAGCATTACAAACGGAGATGAAGCTGTAGCTTTCGAACTCAGGGAAAAAGACGCTAATGGAAAGTTACTCTATTTTTCTACCTTTATCAAAGTTCGAAGTTCCCTTGACGGTATCATTGACGTACGCCAAATTATACGCCGTACAAGCCGATGGAAAACGTATTCTACTGGAAGAATGACTTTGCTTCACATAGACATCCGATAAGAAGACAAAAAGTTAAGAAATACTAAAAAAGTGGTTCCTATTCTAGGAGAATGTTCCCATAGTGTGTCTTATATTTGAGTTGGTTTGAAATAGTAATAGTAAACTTAAACATTAAGAAATGCTAAAAAAACATTAGTTCATAGGGGAACACCCCTTACGAGGTGTATTTACTTCGTACACACGGAAATATGACCGTCACAACATAAACGCATTAAGACCATGACAAATCTGAAAGAAAAAGTAAGACCTGTTTTCTACCCAAATAAGGGTAAAAAAACAAAATTATCTGTTATAATTATATGGAATTGACTAATAAATTACTATTTTTGACCGCAAAATGAAAAACGACAAATAACCCCTATTAAAAACATAAAAATATGATGAAAAAGCTATTCACAGTCGCAGCTATAAACTGTGTATATGACTTCTTCGAACTGACTACACTGAACATGGCTCAACAGGGATTGTTCGGCGAAGTGCTGCACGTAGAAGGTGCTTATATCCACAACCTCGAAGAATTCTGGGCCCTACTATTGGAATAACTGGCGTTTGGATTACAATAACGAAAACCGTGGAGACGTTTATGCCACTCACGGCCTTGGCCTGCCTGCCAGTTGCTGGACATTCACCGTGGCGACCGCATGAAGACTTTGGTAGCTATGGACACTAAAGCTGTAACCGGTCCTGAACTGGGTAAGAGATATGGTTTGGCAAACGATTCTATCGAATTCCAGAACGGTGACCACACCATGACCTTCATCCGCACTGAAAACGGTAAGACAATTCTTATCCAGCACGATGTAATGAATCCCCGTCCTTACAGCCGTATGTATCAGCTGACAGGTACTGATGGTTTTGCCAACAAATATCCTATCGAACAATACTGCTTGCGTCCCGACCAGGTTGACGCTAAAGAAGTGCCCAACCACGAGAATCTGAATATGCACGCTGCTGTTCCCGAAGACGTGAAAGAAGCCTTGATGCAGAAATACAAACACCCGATTCACCGGGAATTGGAAGAAATAGCCAAGAAGGTAGGCGGTCACGGTGGTATGGACTACATCATGGATTACCGTCTGGTTTACTGTCTGCGCAACGGTTTGCCTTTGGATATGGATGTATACGACTTGGCTGAATGGTGCTGCAATCCGTTATCCAGAAACTGGCGGCTGGGATCAGTCTCCTTCACGACCAGCCTTTCATGGCGTGTGTCATCGGAGCGTCATTCTGTGGAGGTGGAATCGGGGTTGCCTTCTCAGCTAACGGAAGTACCGGAGCCACAGATATCATTGCAGCTATCATAAACAAGTACCGGGATATTACACTGGGAAGAGTTGTACTTATCTGCGACATGATCATTATATCTTCCAGTTATTTTGTCTTAAAAGACTGGGAAAAAGTAGTATATGGATTTGTAACTCTATATATTTGTAGCTTCGTGCTCGATCAGGTGGTGAACAGCGCACGTCAGTCCGTACAATTCTTTATCATCTCAAATAAATATGAAGAAATAGGACGACGTATCAACGAATATCCGCACCGAGGCGTTACAATCATCAATGCAACGGGCTTTTATACCGGACGCGAAGTGAAGATGATGTTTGTATTGGCTAAAAAACGGAATCCCCCATTATCTTCCGGTTTATAAAAGATATAGACCCTAACGCATTTGTTTCACAAAGTGCTGTTATCGGAGTTTATGGAGAAGGATTCGACCATATTAAAGTTAAATAAAAACGAAATGAAAAACCAATATTGAGAAACATGAAATTTCGACTACCCCCCTCTTATTAACTAACATTTTTCTGGGAATATTTTCCCTGATAGTAACCAGTGCCGTAGCTGATAATGCAAAAAAGCCTTATTGGCAAGATGTGCAAGTAGTAGCTGTTAACAAAGAATATCCCCGTTCTTCGTTTATGACTTACGACAATCGTGAAGATGCCTTGAGCGGGAAATTTGAGCGTAGTAAGTTCTATCGGTTATTAAACGGAACATGGAAGTTCTTTTTTGTAGATTCCTATAAAAAACTTCCTGATAACATTACCGATCCGAATATCAGCACAGAATCGTGGGATGATATTCAAGTACCCGGTAACTGGGAAGTACAAGGACATGGGTAGCCATCTACACAAATCATGGTTATGAATTCAAAGCACGCAACCCACAGCCTCCGATATTGCCGGAAGCGACTCCGGTGGGTGTATATCGCCGTGATATAGACATCCCTGCCGATTGGGACGGACGGGACATTTATCTGCACTTGGCAGGAGCCAAATCCGGTGTATATGTATATATCAACGGTAAGGAAGTAGGATATAGCGAAGATTCAAAGAATCCTGCCGAGTTCTTAATCAACCCGTACGTGAAACCGGGCAAGAATGTACTTACACTGAAAATCTTCCGTTGGAGCACTGGCTCTTATCTGGAATGTCAGGACTTCTGGCGCATCAGTGGTATCGAACGTGATGTATTCCTGTATTCGCAACCCAAAGCGGCACTCAAAGATTTCCGTATAAAATCAACTCTGGACGATACATATAAAAACGGTATTTTCAAACTGGCAATGGATATCCGCAACAATACCTCACAGCCCTCTAAAGATTATGTTATCGGATATAAGGTGTTAGATCCGAAAACCGATAAGGTAATCGCTGCTTTCGAAATGAATACCGCCATAGGTGCGAACCAAACCATTCCTCTCTTTGAAGAAGTGAAAATAGAAGTCCCCAATGTAAAAACATGGACATCCGAACATCCCAATCTCTACAAATTACTGATGTACATCAAAGACGGAGATAAGTTTACAGAAATAGTTCCCTTCAATGTCGGCTTCCGTCGTATTGAGATCAAACCAATTGAACAAAAGGCTGCTAACGGCAAACCGTATGTTTGCTTATTCATCAACGGACAACCGGTGAAACTCAAAGGTGTAAATATCCACGAGCACAATCCGGCAACAGGACATTACGTTACAGAGGAATTGATGCGTCGTGATTTTGAGCTCATGAAGCAGCATAACTTAAACAGTGTGCGCCTCTGCCACTACCCGCAAGACCGCCGTTTCTACGAACTTTGCGACGAATACGGGCTGTACGTCTATGACGAGGCAAACATAGAATCTCATGGAATGTACTACGATCTACGTAAAGGCGGCACACTAGGTAACAATCCCGAATGGCTGAAACCACACATGGATCGCACAATCAATATGTTCGAACGCAACAAGAACTACCCCAGCGTCACTTTCTGGTCGTTAGGAAATGAAGCCGGAAACGGATACAACTTCTATCAAACATATTTGTGGGTGAAAGAAGCAGACAAAAATATCATGGCTCGTCCTGTTAACTATGAACGCGCACAATGGGAATGGAACTCCGATATGTATGTTCCGCAATATCCAGGTGCCAGTTGGTTTGGAAAACACAGGCAAGAACGGCAGCGACCGTCCGGTAGCTCCTTCGGAATATGCACACGCAATGGGTAACTCTACCGGAAATCTCTGGGGACAATGGCAGGCTATTTACAAATATCCTAACCTTCAGGGAGGATATATTTGGGACTGGGTAGATCAGGGTCTGCTCCAGAAAGACAAAAATGGTAGAGAATACTGGGCTTATGGAGGTGACTTTGGTGTAAACGCCCCTAGTGACGGTAACTTCCTTTGCAATGGGCTTGTCAACCCGGACCGCGGACCACACCCGGCTATGGCTGAAGTAAAATATGTACATCAAAATGTCGGTTTTGAAGCAATTGACGCTGCTTCCGGCAAGTTCAGAATCACTAACCGTTTTTACTTTACCAATCTGAAAAAGTATCAGATCCATTATAGCGTACTCTCAAATAACAAAACAATAAAAAGCGGAAAAGTTTCTTTAGACATCGCTCCGCAAGCATCCAAAGAGTTTACTGTACCTGTAAACGGCTTAAAATCCCAACCGGGGACAGAATATTTTGTAAACTTCAGTGTGACAACAGTAGAACCGGAACCGCTAATACCAGCCGGCTACGAAATAGCATACGACCAATTCCAGCTTCCGATTCAGGCAGAGAAAAAGAATTTATAAAGCTAATGGTCCTGCACTGACAACAGCAACGTCAGGTGATGAACTAACCGTATCTTCTTCAAAGGTAAACTTTGTATTTAATAAGAAAAGCGGATTAGTCACTTCATATAAAGTGGACGGAACTGAATATTTCAAAGATGGATTCGGTATCCAACCTAATTTCTGGCGTGCTCCCAATGACAATGATTATGGAAACGGTGCTCCCAAACGTTTGCAGGTATGGAAGCAATCAAGCAAAAACTTCCATGTGACAGATGTCAATATGACTACTGAGAATAAAGTTGTCTTGCTAAAAGCCACTTATTTGTTAGCTGCCGGCAACTTGTATGTTGTCACTTACAGAATCTATCCGAGCGGTATCGTAAATGTTAGTGCCCAATTCACTTCTACGGATATGCAAGCGGCAGAAACGGAAGTTTCCGAAGCTACCCGCATGGCTACCTTTCACTCCCGGAAGTGATGCAGCCCGCAAAGCAGCTTCAAACTGGAAGTTCCCCGTATCGGTGTACGCTTCCGTTTGCCCGCCCAAATGAACAATGTACAATATTTCGGTCGCGGTCCGGAAGAAAACTATATTGACCGTAATCATGGTACCCTTGTTGGCGTATACAAGACAACGGCAGATAAGATGTACTTCAACTACGTTCGTCCGCAGGAAAACGGACACCATACCGATACCCGTTGGATTGCTCTATCTCCTGATAAAGGGAATGGCCTGGCTATTGTTGCCGACAGCCTTATCGGCTTCAACGCTTTACGCAACTCTATCGAAGATTTCGATTCGGAAGAAGCCCTTCCCCACCCCTATCAATGGAATAACTTCAGCCCCGAAGAGGTTGCCAACCATGACGAAAAGGCTGCGCGTAATGTATTGAGAAGAATGCATCACGTCAACGATATTACTCGAGAGACTTTGTAGAAGTCTGTGTTGATATGAAACAACAAGGAGTAGGTGGATATGACAGCTGGGGAGCACGCCCGGAACCCTTCCATCAGATACCGGCTAACCGTGATTATAGTTGGGGCTTCACCCTAGTCCCTGTCCGTTCGGCCAGCCAGGCTAATGAAGTAGCCAAATATGATTATCAATAACCTTATTATAAATTTTAAAGAAAAGACCCATGAAAGATTTATCTAGCATTGTTGCTAAATTCAAAGTACAAGGCACAGTGGAAGAAATCAAGCCACTAGGTGCAGGACTTATCAACGACACTTACAAAGTTAAACACCAAGGAAACAGATGCTCCCGACTACGTTCTACAACGCATCAACCATGCCATCTTCCAGAATGTAGAAATGCTTCAATCCAATATTGCCGCAGTCACCGGACATATTCGCAAGAAACTGACCGAAGCCGGAGAATCGGATATTGACCGTAAAAGTTTTATCCTTTCTTTCTACTGAAGAAGGTAAAACTTATTGGTTTGATGGAGAAAGCTACTGGCGTGTCATGGTATTCATTCCGCGTGCCAAAACGTACGAGACTGTCAATCCGGAATATTCTAATTATGCCGGACAGGCATTCGGTAACTTCCAGGCTATGCTGGCTGATATTCCTGAGACTTTAGGTGAAACAATTCCCGACTTCCATAATATGGAGTTCCGCCTGAAACAATTACGTGACGCCGTTGCAACCAACGCAGCCGGACGCGTAGCAGAAGTGCAGTATTATTTGGATGAAATAGAAAAACGGGCGGATGAAATGTGCAAGGCAGAACGTCTGTTCCGCGAAGGAAAGCTTCCGAAACGAGTATGCCACTGCGATACGAAAGTAAACAACATGATGTTTGATGAAGACGGGAAAGTGCTTTGCGTCATCGACCTGGATACGGTAATGCCTAGTTTCATATTCTCCGACTACGGTGATTTCCTCCGTACAGGTGCCAACACCGGAGATGAAGATGACAAAGACCTGAATCGTGTGAACTTCAACATGGAGATATTCAAGGCATTCACCAAAGGATATCTGAAAGGTGCCAAATCGTTCCTCACTCCCATTGAAATAGAGAATCTGCCTTATGCTGCCGCTTTATTCCCCCTATATGCAGTGCGTACGGTTCCTTGCCGATTATATCAACGGAGATACTTACTACAAAATCAAATATCCCGAACATAATCTGGTACGTACAAAGGCACAATTCAAATTACTTCAAAGCGTAGAAGAACATACACCGGAGATGGTAGCATTCATCAATGAATGCTTAAAAAAGTGAGAATAGAAAAATTGAGAATGGAGATTTTACTTAGTGAAAACTCCATTCTTCCACTGATAAACAATAGGACGGCGGAGAAACGGTTTAAGTTTTTCTGCCGTTTCTTTTGCCATATAGTCAGGAGTGGTCAATGTGAAGAGTCAGTTCCGAATTATCTTTGCTAAAATCAGCCTTCATCAGCAACATATCAGCAGAACGGCGAGCCTCATCAAAATCATAAATAGTTGTCGAATCAGGAGTACTCAAAAAGTCACTCATCACCGGTAGAGATAAACTGAGAATCTGCAAGTGGTTTCCAATCGGTCGTATAGAAACGCAGACTGCTATCACATGCCGGAGCACAAGCAGTAGAGACCAGACATACCACTTTCGTCGTATCGCTCAGTGCCAACACCTTCATCTGCCAAGATGTTTGCGGAGACATTTGCATACGGACATAATCCGTACCAAGCTCTGTCATTTCCGACTTTTTACCAAAACGGTTTTCAACTTGCGCTTTCATCTTGCTTTCCAAAAAGTCAATACAATCTTCACGATTTACTTTAGTAAGCAAAGGAGTTAATGAATCCGGGATATTCACAAACAAAGTTTTAGCTTCCTGCGCCTGAAGAGAAGCCAGCGAAAACAATCCTACAACAAAAAAGAATATAGCGGAAACGAGTCTATTTATTTTCATATCAATCTTATTTAACCTATAATAGTCAGATTATGAATCTGCCGTTTTAACTTTTAGACCCCAAATATAAGAATATCATTCCGATTAACACCAGTATAAGGTCAATCGCTTTGCTTTTTAAATTCTTTTCACGGAAGAAGAGTGCTCCAAAAGTGAAAGAAACAATTACACTTCCCCGGCGAATCATCGAAACAATGGAAATCATAGAATCATCATAACTCAATGCATAAAAGTAAACGAAATCGGCGGCCGAAAGAAATACGGAAATCAGGATAATTGTCCAGTCCCAACGAAACGGTGTGGTAGACTTCCGTTTAGGCCACCAAAGCAGAAGCAGAATAGGACACATGATAAAAAACCTGATAGACATTGTACCATGACTGCACCAGCATTGGATTCAGAGATTTCATCAGATATTTATCATACAATCCGCTGATAGCTCCTGTTATTGCGGCCAGTACAATAAAAAAATATCCACTTATTATGCTTAAAATCAATTCCTTCCTTCTTTCCCGAACGGCTTAACATGAAAAAAGAAGCCAATAGCCAGCATCACCCCAATCCATTGGTAGAGATTCAGCGCTTTCGCCAAATACCAACATCGCTCCGATAAGCACCATTACCGGACGAGTAGCATTGATAGGTCCCACGATAGTGATAGGAAGGTGTTTCATCCCAAAATACCCGAATATCCATGAGGATAACACGATGAATGACTTGATAATGATATATTTATGCTGTTCCCAACCAGCAACAGGAACATTAAATATTGTTCCTCCCAACAAATCCGGCTCATACACGGACAGCAAGATGAAAGGCAGAAAGACAAGACTGGAAAAGAAAGTATTCAAAAACAAAACAGGGAAGCACTGCATTATCTTTCAGCGACTGTTTCTTGAATACATCATAAAAGCCCAGCAAAGTGGCTGAGAGAAAAGCTAATAATAACCACATAAAAGATTGTTATAAGTTATTAGTTATATAAACAAGGTTTCCCGGATATTCCACATTGACCAAGAACAAGGCTTGTCCCGGAGCAGATGTCCCGGCCTTGCAACGATCCTGCTGCTCGATTATTCTTCGGAAATCTTCAACAGAAAGTTTTCCACGTCCCACTTCAATCAGTGTACCTACTATGGCACGCACCATATTTCGCAAGAAAGCGATCGGCACGAATGGTAAACACCCAAGTAGCTTCATCATCCGTCACTTTTGTCCATTCGGCATGAGTGATATGGCAGATGTTGGTTTTACATCCGTATGCAGCTTGCTGAAACTTGTAAAGTCGCTATATTCAAAAAGGGTTACGTGCAGCCTCGTTCATCCGTTCATAATCCAGCGAACTATAAATCCGCCAACGATATTGCCGGTTGAAAGGATACTTCACTGCTGTCACATAATATTTGTAAGTCCTTGCTGTTGAATCAAAACGGGCATGAGCTTCCGGTTTTACCTGACGGCAAACCCGATAAACAGAAATATCCGGAGGTAACAAACGATTCAATTTTTCAGCAACAGAAACTGTATCTAATAGTCCGTCATAATCGAAATGAGCCACCATTAAAGAAGCATGTACTCCGGCGTCTGTTCTACCCGCCCCCACTACCTCTATTTCGCAACGTAGAAAAGTGGATAACGCTTTCACCAGACATTCCTGCACACTAATCCCATTCGGTTGTATCTGCCAACCGTGATAGTTGGTTCCATCATAAGCCAAATAAATGAAATACCTTTGCACTCTAGTTCCTGTTTTTAGGGTTTTCGTGTGCAAAAGTACTCATTTTTTTATTCATAAGTAGAAGGAGTAGTACCAAAAGCGTCTACAAAATGTTTACGGAACGTCGGAATATCATTATATCCCACCATTTCAGCTACTTCCTGCACACCGTATTGTTTCGTTTTCAGCAGTACTCCCGCACGGCGCATACGTACTCCTCTGATCAGTTCTATAATCGTATAGTCCGTACTTTGCTTCACTTTGCGGTAAAGGGTGGGCTGACTCATATTCAATTCCGCTGCAAGCTTCTTCACACTGAAGTCAGCCTTCGCAAATATTTTCCTCCACAATTTTAATTACGGAAGTGATAAATGGATCTTCTGCCTTTGCTTCTTCTCCCGGCTGCTCTGTTCTCATCTGCGTCAACGGCATCTGCTCCAGGTAACTTAAATAACTTCGCATACATCTGCTTCAACGTCTGACGGCCATTAATCAGACTGCTGACTTTCGCCTTCAGAATGCCCGGAGTGAAAGGCTTCAGTACATAATCATCTGCTCCCAACTCCAAACCATGAATAATATCGTCGTCTTCTACCTTTGCCGTCAGCATGATAAAAGGAATACTGCACGTTTCCGGGCATTCTTTTTCACTTCACGGCAACATTCAAACCGTCTTTTATCGGCATCATGACATCACAGATTATCAAATCCGGCAACTCTTTCATTGCCGTATCGACTCCCTCCTGCCCGTTAGTAGCCATCAACAAGTTATATTCATTGCCGAAGAGCACTTTCAGATACAGCCGAATATCCTTATGATCTTCCACAATCAATATCGTCTTTTTCTCTTCATTTGTCACAGATTGTGCCATTTCTTTCAGGAGACAATACTCCCGGAAAAAGTATTGGACCCTGTCTCCCTATATTTTCCTACTTTTCGAATCAGCTTTGAGTTGATGCCCAACACTTCCGGTTCTACTTCAGGCAGTTCTTCCGGATCAATAAACAATATATTCGGCTACTTTCCAGGACGGCTCTATCTACCGGAAGATTCACCGTTACCTTTGTCCCCTTTCCTTCAACACTTTCAATGAGATTGTTCCTTGATGCGCCTCTATCATCTGCCGCATAATAGAAAAGCCTAACTGTGCGGCAGATAAATCATTATCCAATGTCCTTCGTTCTCACTCATTAATTGCTCGAAGTTCTCACCTTCTTCATTCCATTATCCTCTACTATCAGACTGACATAATGCACATTATTCTCTATTATTTCACAAACAGATAAAGAAACCGTTCCCGCATAATGCGTATGGGTGAAAGCATTTGTCAACAGATTATGAATGACGAATTCTATTTTCTTCTTATTTACATAGAATTCCAGTTCTTTCTTGACCCTTTTCTCGCAACGAAAATCAATCGGATATACTTTCAACAAATCACGGACTCCAAAGACACTACTATCAATCATCTTTCTACCGAATAGGGAGCTACTTCCAACTTCGTTTCCGGACTCCCCTGTCGGTATATAGCCAGTAATTGATCACAAGCATCAACCATACGAAGCGAATTCCGGTATGCAACCTGCAAAGAAAGGTTCGATACTTGGGAATTGTCTTTCTGTAATTCTTTCAACGGAGCAATGATCAACGAAAGAGGAGTACGCAATTCCTGTACAAACAACATAAGCAAGCCGTTCCTCAAAGCTTCTATCTCTTTTTTTGAGTCTGCTTCATCTTCTCCAGGCTCAAGTTCTCTTTCAATACCAACTCCGGTCACGGTGCATCTGCTTACGCTGCTCTTTCTTCTTAAAATAAATGTAGAAAAAACAAGAAAATGCGACAAGTAACAAAACATAAGCTATATAAGCCCAAATAGTTTGAAACCATTTATCTTTTACAACCACAAGAATCTCATTCACATCCCCTTCCTTACCATCCGGAAATACAAGTTTCGCCTGCAAAGTATATTTTCCGGCAGACAGTCCATTAAACCATAAGCCTTCCGAAAGTGGCACCATTCTCCAATCCTTATCTAAGGGAAGTAATCGATAAGCTATCTTACGTTCAGCCATCCCATAACGTAAATCGGAAAAGAACAAATGGAAATCATTGTTATCAGAATTGAATACAAGTTTTTTCTGTTGTTCGGAGAACCTGAAAGAATCACCTGTCCATTCCGTTTCTCCCCAGCCAAGATCGTTTCTCCACCCACTTCTATATCTGTCAACATCAGCTGCCTTCTTTCACAATCCGCTTTCGTAGCAGAGGGATCAAAAGAAAATCAATCCCCAAGAATTTGCCCAAAGCAACCGTCCATCATTCAAACGGCATACCGCACTACAATTACCTACCGAAAGATAATTATAGAAAGCATCCTGCCCATTTCTAATCGTCATCACTCCGACATTATTTCCGGCCCAAGTATTTCTGATACGATCATCTACCATACAGCCTACATGTCCATTGGTCAGTCCGTTTTGCAAGGTGTATATAGCTTTCCAACTTATCCTTCTCCCTTCCGTCGATGCGAATAACAACGTTCAGATAGGCTGCATAAATCTGATTATAGTTATTCACATAAATAGTTCGTACAGGCGCCTCTTCCAGTCCATTTTCTCTCTCAATATTTCCTTCTACTCTAATTTGTCTCCATCCGTTTCAAGTCTTTTCAAACCTCTATCCGTCCCAATCCACACATTGCCTTCTTTTATCCTCTGCTATTGCAAATACATTCTTTATTTTTTCAGGCAATTTAATGCTCTTGCATTCGTGAGTTTCAAGTTCAACCTGCATCAACCCATTTGAAGTGCCTACCCACAAACGATTCCATGAGTCCAGGCAAAGACTATAAATAACAGTTTGTATCCTCTCACCTTTATTATTTTGCAGATGAAAGGACTCCACCTCATTTGTTAATGGATCAATGATAACAATCTCTCCCCAATTATTACCCAACCAGATATTCCATGTTTTACCTTTATATATGTGATAACGTCCGGAGAGACCGGATACTTTTTTCCATGGTTCAAAATGTGTATCCATCGAAAACACAGGAGTAGTACTTCTCATAATGCCCCCATCGGTCACCGTCAACCAGACATACCCTTTTGCATCTTCGACCATGCCATCCACCCGAGAGCCAAAATCCTGCCGTACCCGGCTGTACATACTGTCGCTGATATCAAACTTCACGACCCCACCGCCAAATGTACCTACCCAAAGAATTTGTTGTTTATCATCCCAAAACAGGCTGGTCATTTTATTTTCAATACTGAATGGAATGCCTTTCATTCTTCGTCAGCAAAGTCAACACAAACGGACTCTTACACAGATTGTCATTATCGAAACGCAACTTATACAATCCATTCCAAGTTGTCAAATAAAAAGTCCGGTTATCTTTCAAAACCAGATCCGTAACATAAGAATTAGAGAATTCAGACTGATCTTTTCCTTCCATGGAGATAACACGTTCCTCATTCGTTTTAAGGTCATAACATATAATGTCATCCCATAATCGGCAAATCCATAAATAACCATGCCTTAAAAAACAATCTATTTACTACACTGTATTCCTTAATCAAAGAAGTTTTTTCGCCACTAAATCATGATGTACCACTTTCCTCTGATTAACAGAGAAATACAAATTTGTTTTTCCATCACTACAAAGATGAGCAACCTTTCCTCTTACCACAGGCTCAGGATTCAAAAGACATAACACAAAAATCATGTTTTCCTTCTGTCTTGCGAACAATGCGCGATTCAAATAAACCTTGTGAAGTAACCAAATACAAACTCCCGTCATTCCAGCAGAAATCCAGAATATCTTTCAGTTCCAGAGGCTTATCAAAACGTACCGGCAAAAACTTTTCAATATCCTTATCAAAACAAGTAATTCCACCTTGGAAAAGTAACGCATAATATAAACCGTCGGGACCTTCGCAAAGTTTTTCACAGCTTGATGCAGAGGAGTGGAAAGAGAATCAATCCCCATAATGAGGGGATAGTCACGAAATCTAAATCCGTCATAACGTGAAATTCCTTTATCAGTAGAGAGCCATATAAAACCGTCACTTCCATAACAAACATTATAAATAGTATTGTCACTGACTCCGTTTTTTGATTACTACCGGTTCCAGATTCCAATGAGTATCTATTGAATATGCGGGAAAATACCTGACAATACCAGTAGTAAAAAGAAGAATTTCCTCATATCTTAATAGTATTTTGTTCATGTGTATTGGTCGATAAAGGTAGACAAAATAATTATCATCAAATCACATAACAAATATTTTTAGAAATAATTCACAATAAAACAAAAGCCCTCCTATTCTTTTGAAATAGAAAGACTTTTGCCGTTTGTTTTGTTCATTACGCAATCAATCTCCAATTATTATATTGTTTGCTGCTTGGTTCCTCTTTTTATTCAAAGGAGCGACTCATATCATACAGACACTCCTTATAATATATATTATACTAATACCTAAATGCAATAAATTCTTATGATATTATTTAGCAGCTTTCAGAGTAAAGCTATAAGTTCCTTGACCGGCAGCAAAGTTATAGCTACCTTTGAAGTTTACCGGTACCTTTACTACACAGTTCCCCTGGTCGCTTACACGGAAATAAAGATAAGTAGTAGAATTGAAGATGCTGTTACCGTCAGCAGTTGTTGATAAAGAAGCGCCATACCCCTGCCAACTGAATAAGTCAGTCGAAGAAGAGTAAGTAGTACCTATATAATATACCGCACCTTTATCTATATTAAAATTCAATGATACACATAATGCGAATTGCTCAACGAAAGCGCCACTTCTTGTACGAGCCTGATATTCGGCAAGCATTTTCACCGCTTTCTTATCAGTAGCATCACCATAAAATCCTTCTGTTGTTTCCGATTCACAGTTACGGATAGTATTACCATTCTGACGAAGCGCTTCAAGCACACTTGCCATTTCTCTGCAGTAACAGAAGGAATTTCCTCAGCTTTCGGATCGTAAGCTGCCGACTCAATACCATATAAAGATTTCATGGATTCGAAGTTTGAAGTATTATCTTCAAAACTGTCACTTTCAGCATTAGAACATGCTACAAAAGTTAATGCCAATACACATGCGAAAAAAAGAATTTAATTGATTTCATATTAGTACCTCCTAAATTTTACTTATTCATTTAATCTGCTTGCGAATCGTTATTTATCAGTTCGCGGTCTTTTACACTTTTAATTGTTTATTTATTCATGTTCCTTAGGAGGGGAAATAATCTTAAGTTGTCTTATTTATCTTTTCTTGTTCGTTTGTACACTGCAAACATAGGCGTTTTATTCAATAGAAAAAACTTTTTCAGGAGAAAAACGAATGAATTACCACTCTTTAACGAACGAAATACAGCTTATTCAAGCGATTGGCTAAGTTCTACAAGTATCAAACACCACCCTCATCTGCAAATCATTCATCACAAAGGATAAAAACACCAATTAATAACAACGAATGATCAACCACCTATAAAAAGAATGATTACCACCCCACTTATTAATTTCCATTGAAGACAAAGGCAAGAAAGATGAATCTGCCAATCAACAGCTATCTGCATTATGCCCGTTTTTTGCAACATCAACAAACAAAACCCATCATGCGATGAAAAAGAAAAGAATCTTATTTTTGTTCGTTACCCTGTTTGCTTCTACCTTATTATATAGTCAGGTAGTCGGAGTAAAACCAACGTCGTAATGGACGCGATGAAAATTATCAATCTCGGAGCCGAAGTCGGTCTGAGTAAGAAGTTAACGCTGGACTTGTATGCCAACTATAATCCGTGGAAATACAAAGATCAGAAGATGATGAAGATGCTCGCCATCCAGCCGGAACTCCGTTACTGGTTCTGCGACAAGTTCAACGGACACTTTGTAGGATGCACACCTTCATGGAGGCGTTTATCAGGCAGCAGCCATTGATATGCCATGGGGCATCTGGCCCGAATTGAAAGACCACCGTTTCAAAGGCACATTTTACGGATTGCTGGCGTTTCCTACGGTTATCAATGGATTCTGGGCAAGCACTGGAATCTTGAAGGAAATATCGGTATAGGTTACGCGCGTGTCAAGTATGAGCAGTTCGAATGTAAGACGTGCGGTGAGAAGGTTAGCGAAGGACATAGGAACTATTTAGGTCCTACGAAAGCTGCTATCAGTTTAATCTATTTATTCTAAAACAAAACAAATATGAAAAAGATATTATGCATATTCTTTTTGCCTGCTGCCT
>VOFG01003475.1_pt1 | contig 88832 bp, 93 predicted proteins | sample 5384171 | NCBI WGS metagenome assembly VOFG01 (sample SAMN12384726, study PRJNA508395) | human gut metagenome | isolation source: healthy gut F | host: Homo sapiens
CGATAACAGCAGTCATGTTAGCCTGCGTGTTATCGGCTCTGCGTCTATGCGTCTGGCTCTCTAATAACGGATATATTCAGTTGCTTTACATGAATGAGCGTTTCCTGTTTACATTTTGGACAGAACAAGGGGAAATTCCTTAATTCCGTGTCAATTCGTATTTTTATTCGGGTTTTATTATGGCATATAGGACAACTAACCCAACTTGTCTCTTTCATCAAAATTACCCCGTAACTTGATGTTTCTTTGATATATTTTTTGTTAGTCTATAAAATACGAATATCAATCCAACATTAAGGATGATCATAAAGACCGGCTGGCTCATACCGAAATATGTTTTCATATCAGAAAATATACCGTTTGTATGAAGCATAAAAATCGGGCAAATTTCCTGCATTTTTTGTAAAACAGGAAGGCTATCATTAAAATCAAACACAACTGGCAAGAAGCAGATGACGCAAGAAGTAATAAGCGCTGTAACAGGAGAACTCATTTGAGCACTTAAAAACAATGTAATAGTTGTCAAGGCTACAATCCCAAAAATATTCAATATTACAGAGATAAAGAACATTTGCAAAAAGGTCAAATTATATATTGAAGAAGCATAATGTAATGAAGATTGAATGCTTACATTCCACCCCTGTAACCCATAGGTACAGCCATACAGAACTAAATTTAGCAGTAAATACAAGAGGTATGTGCCAATTACAACTTCCAAGGCCGCTATAATTTTTGAAGTTGTGAGTTTGGTTCGGCCATACCGAGCCGAATAAATAATGCTATCTGTATGAAGTGCATACTCTTCTGAGAAAACAGGAGATAGAGTGATTACAACAATTAAACATATCATTATGGACAAGATGCTCCCCATTCCAGATAATAGCTTATCCCAGCCATCGCAATATCCTAAAGTCACAGTTGGACTATTTGGATATGCTGTTTCGAGTGACTTAAAACTACCATCAGAATTTGTCAAATATTCCAGAATCGCCGCTTGGTCACGATAAACATGAACAGCAGAAAAAGCAGAATTTTCATCTTGTCCAACAGTTGCTTGTTTTGCTTGGTCGATTTTTTCTTGCATAGTAAGTAATGTATTTTGAGAGAGTTTTCCTTCAAATATTTCTGCTACTTCCTTCCGTTGTTCAATGGCTGTAAAACCGCTTGCTAATGCCATTTTTTCAAGGTCATAATCATAGAAAACATTTTGATAATTAAATTGAAAAAAGAAAAAATAGGCAACGATAAGAACCACACCAGCTAAAAACAACATTCGTGTTTGCTTTCTCGAACATATTTTATTTCGTTCTGCTTTTATCATTTCATTCATGCTCGGATACCTCCGCAAAATAGTATAAATACAAATCTTCCAATGTTGGATCAACATTCCAAGCGGTTCTGCATGGTGCTTCTTGAGAAATAATCCTCAGCCGTTCTGTACCATTATTATGTTTCAGATTTGCTGTTACATAGTTCAATTCTAATTCTTCGGCCTCTTTTCGAGATACATCACATTCCCAAACACATTTTTCAATCGGCTTCAAAATTTCTTCTGGAGAACCATGTTGAATTAACTCGCCATTTTTCATAATCAGAATCTCATTTGCGATATATTCAACATCAGAAACAATGTGAGTGGACAAAATTACAATTCTATTTTCTGCCAAAGAACTAATCAGATTCCTAAACCGCACCCGCTCTTTCGGGTCAAGTCCAGCTGTAGGTTCATCCAAAATCAAAATACGGGGATCGTTTAGTAATGCTTGAGCAATTCCCAAGCGTTGTTTCATACCGCCGGAAAAAGTTTTGATTTTTTCGTTTTTCTGTGTGAGCAGATCAACAACCTGCAACAGCTCCATTGTGCGATTATGGGCTTTTTTAGGCGGCAGCCCCTTTATTGCAGAGATATACATCAAAAATTTATACGCTGTAAAGTTAGGATAATAGCCAAAATTTTGTGGCAGGTAGCCTAAGATATTACGATATTTCTCGCCCAAATCATGAATGTTTTTCCCGTTAAAAAAAATGGCTCCTTTCGTTTCAGTTTGGACATCGCAAATCATTCGCATCAAAGTTGTCTTGCCCGCACCATTTGCCCCGAGTAGACCATAAACACCATTTGTTAATTTTGCGCTGAAATGATTTACAGCTTTTTTTCTTCCATATTCTTTTGAAAGATCATTTATTGTAAGTTCCATATCAATTCTCCAATCATTTTTTCTTTTTTCAAGTACAGTTGAAGTGTTTTCCCTAATAGGATAATAGATAACACATAAAATCCAATCCATCCCCAGAACATAGACGCTTCAAATATAAATCGCTGATGGAGTACAAGAGAAAATGTTCCAGAAAGAAAAATCATACAAGCGTTTAAATGATACAAGCTATCGTTTGTCCTGCTTTTCGCACATATAAAAAGATAACAAGTGCAAGAAATATTAAATGGAATCAAACCATACAACACCATTTCAATCATTGATTTCTGGTAAATATATGCCATTGAAATTAAAATGACTGTTATTAGGAAAAGGTTGATTACTCCAATAATAAGCATACGACCTGCTACAATTTTTACCAGCGTTGTGCTACTAGACTGTTCAATTTCCCACATACCATAGATGTTGCTTTTAGATATTTCTATTGCACCTAATAACGCAAGGAATGGAACCATAACTGCAAGGATTGTCAATGGATAATAAAATGGAACCCTCCATTGGCCCAGGATACATGCTAATAATACTGCACATATAGTGAGTATTATTTGAACAATCCAGAAAGAAAGCGGCAGAAATTGAAGTTGGTTCAATATAATATCTCGCATTGAATTTTTATTGAATTCAGAACTATTCATGTAACTTTTTCCAGCTACGATTACTGCTTTAATTTTAGGTTCAGATGGAGCAGGCGTTTCACAACTCTGCAACCATTCTAATACACCATTTTGTTTTTGGGTCATACATTATCGCCTCCTCTAAAATCAGCCAAATATCGTTCCAGTTTTTTAATCCCCTGTTGGAGCCTAGATTTTACAGTAGAAACACTAGCTTTTGTAATGGTTGCAATCTCTCGGATTTTCAAATCATAATAAAATCGTAAAATGATGACCTCTTTTTGATAGTCCGGTAATGTGTTGATTGCATATTGAATTTGCGCTTTAAGTTCGTTAAGCTCAATTTTTTCAAAGGCATTATCAGTATCTTCTATATCTTCAAGAGTTTCTAAATCCATATACAGGTGTTTTGCTTTCTTAGTATAATTGTTACAGGTATTAACAGCAATCGTTAGCAGGTAGTTTTGAAATTTCCCGATCTTTCGTACTGATTGAATATTCTCCAACAATTTCAAGAAAACATCTTGTGTAATATCTGCGGCGGTATCTGGATCGCCGTTCAATCGCCGACAACAAAATAGATAAATTGACTGATAATATTTTCGGACAATTATCTCAAATGCATCTGTGTCACCCGACTGGATTTTTTTAATTAGTATGAAATCTTCGATACCGTGTCACCGCCTTCCATGTGTAAAACGCCTTACACTTAATATACAACTGAGTAACCCAAAAGGATTTAACTTTAGAAATTTTTCTTTTACTTTTTTCATTTCCCTTCTATTGTAATTCCTGTTCTTGAAAAATATAAGATGTAATATATGAATTATAAACTTCAATCAACCTGCATATAGCAACATTCCACGGGCGAAGTATGAATTATACAATGTAACCGGGTGATGTTATATGGCTAAAGTTGAAGATTGTCCCGGTTTTGAAACCTTTGGTGCAGATGTCAAAGCCGCACGAGAGGCAAAGCGTCTTGCACGAAAAACATTGGCAGAAATGGTTGGGATTGAATGGCGGTATCTTGCCAACATTGAGAATCAAGGTGCGATTCCGAGCTTGCCTGTGATGATCCAGTTGATTAAGGTCTGCGGACTTCCCGTAGAGCGATATTTTTTTAACCCGGAGATCATGCGGGAAGAAAGCGATCAGCGGCAGCGGGTCAGCCACAAGCTGAAGCTCTGTCCTGAACAATACCTGACGATTATCGAAGGTGCCATAGACGGGGCGCTCAAAATGGAACAGACTGCGAAGCAGAAGGAGGACGCATAATCGCGGCCTCCTTCTGGCGTTTCTATATCAAGTTTCCCAGCATTTTTCCAAAAGTTCCCGGCATCTCTGCTGAATTTCTCCAGTTTCTGTCACAGTTAGGTCACGGTCATTTCCAGTAATCTTATCTTCCAGAAAGTTGGCGTATGTACCCAACAAAGCGTTCCGTAAATCCTCCGGGGTTTTCTGTATTTCTGCGCTGTACCAGTCATTCCGGTGGGGTTCCCATGCCATCAATGTATAACCGTGGCTGGTCTGAACCACCTCATACAGTGGATCATCATCCAGATATGCCTGAAACACTTTCAAAATCTTTTCAAAGGTCAGCATTTCCCGCACCTCCCATTCAGCTGCAAATCAGTTCCCTGATTAAAATTTCCTCAATCTGTGCCGTTAATGTGTTCATCAGCCCCACCCAGCGCATAGGGTCACAGGCTTTCAGTTCTTCCGTGACACCCGCAGCTTCCATCATGTGAGGCAACATAGTGTCCACACGCTCCTGCGCTGTCCGGTCAATCTCTATCAGGTGTGGATACAGCTTCTCGCTCATCAACAGTTGGTTGTAGAGAATGGGGCGATGTTCCTTCAAGTAGGATTTTCGCATTCTGCCGTACTTGCCGATAGAAGTTTCCGGCTGCACAGAAAGTTTTAGGTTGGGTATATCATAATCTCCGCAACGAATGTAAGTCAACTTACTCATATTCATTCTCCTTTGCTCCGTGATGATTAGACTGCTGCGCTGGCTGCTATGCTGCCTTTGCGCGGTTCTTCTTTCGGCAGCTGACCGATAGTAGAAAAAACACCTTTTTTCATATCCTCAGCCCGGATCAGGGCTTGCTTAGCGTCCATTTCCGCTTTTTTCTTTGCCTTAATTTTGTCCTCATACTGTTTCTGTGCGCCGCTGGCTTTCCGCTTCAAATAGTTCTGATGGAGCCTGTCCTTGCGTTCTTCTTTTTTCCGCAATTCTTCCTGTTCCTCTGGAGTTAAAGGAACCGGCTGTAAGGATGGCGGGATATAGCGTCCTAAAAAATTGAAGTAGATTTCAATTTCCTGCGTGGTGTCCTGGGTGCCTTTTCGGGCGCGTTCGTGGACAAGGATTTTCTCTACAAACTCGTTGAGCATGGTGTTTGTCAGAGTGTCAAAATTCTCGTACTTATCAATCAAGGCTATAAATTTCTCCGCTGATTTCTGGCTTTGCTCGTAGCCGGTAACAGCCTTTTCCAGCTCCGCAATTTCAATCTCAAGTGCGTCCTGCTCTTTGGCATACTGTGCATCAAGCGCCCTATATCGTGCATCCGGCAGCTTGCCGAGGGCATTGTCCTCATAGATTTTGCAAATCAGTTTTTCCAGTTCTCCGGCTCTCTTTTGAGCAGCGGCCAGACGCCTGCGCTTTTTCGATATATCGGCACTCTGTTGAGCAACCTGCGTTTCCTGAACGGTGTGAATAAATTCCGTCCGGTCATTTCTGGAATATTCAGCGATAGCCCGGAGCGTGTCAGAAACCAATGTCAGGACAGCACTCTCATTGATACGGTGTTGTGTAGGGCATAGTGTCCCACACGGAACTTTGGTATAATTGGAACAGGTATATTGAGAAATCCGCCTGCCATTGTTGGTGCGGTGGACATACATCTTGCCGCCACAATCGGCACAATAGAGCAAGCCTGTGAGGGGAGCCGCTTCGCCCCAGCCGTTTGGATAACGCCGTACATTGCTGCGGATTTTCTGCACCATATCAAAGGTCTGCTGGTCGATAATGGCTTCATGGGTATTCTCAAAGATCGTCCATTCGTCCTCAGAAACATAGTGGCTTTTCTTGTCCTTAAAGTGTTTGCGGGTCTTGAAATTGATGGTATGCCCTAAATACTCTCGTTTTTTCAAAATGTTCACGATGGTAGATGATCCCCATCCATAGGGGTCTTTGACCGGCTTTGAACGATTCACACCCTCGTTGAAGCGGGCAAGGTGTACGACAGGAATTTCAATCCGGTCTGCGGATAATTTGCAAGCAATCTGATAAGGCCCATATCCCGCCAGCGTGAGGGAAAAGATACGGCGTACCACTTCGGCGGCTTCTTCATCTACCAGCCAATGCTCCCGCTTTTCGTCCCATAAGTAGCCGTAAATCACGGTGCCTGTCAGGTGCTTACCACTCATGCCTTTTGACTTAAACACAGAGCGGATTTTCCGGCTGGTATCACGGGCGTAAAATTCATTCATGATGTTGCGGAACGGGGTAAAATCGTCATCGCCTTTCAGACTATCTACACCGTCGTTGATGGCAATCAGACGAACGCCTCGCTGCCGCAAAACCTCCATAACTTGACCGACCTTTAGATAGTCGCGCCCTAACCGGCTCATGTCCTTGATGACGATCGCCTCTACACGCCCTGCCTCCACTTCCTCCATCATCGCCAAAAATCCGGGGCGGTCAAAACGGGTGCCTGAGATACCATCATCGGTAAAATGCGTAGGGTTTGGCAGCCCGTTCCGGCGAGCAAAATCCTCCAACATCTGTTTTTGGTTGGATATGGAATTGCTCTCGCCCTGTAACTCATCGTCCCGGCTCAGGCGCTCGTACAGTGGGGTGATTTTTTCGTTTCTCATAGCTGTACCTCCTGAAACAAAAATGCTCTAAGTGATTGCTTCACTAATTCAGAATGTCTTTTTCTGAATGGATATAGGCAAATGGGTTATAGTGCATCGACTTCTGAAAGTTGATGGTGTTGAAAATCTTGATGGTGTAGCCATGCTTCAAAAGGGCGTTGCCGGACTCAATCACGATGCTGCCTTTCGGGTCATTCGTGTCAAGATAGAAAACAGAAGTGTTACATACAATTTTCGGCTTAGAAATTATCTGCTTTCACATCATCACGCATCAGCCGCTTCATCTTGTCCTCCAAGGTGTCCTTGCTCTCTGCGCTGAAATGAACACCGATGATATAAGTGGTGCTGCCCATTCTCATGCTGAACGAGCCTGCCGGAGTTGCTTTGGGTGTTTGGACTGCTTTGTTGTTCTGTGCCATGCGATACCTCCTTGAAACGGAAAAGCCAGACAGGGTGTGTGTCGGCAACGAAGTCCGGCAACGGGCTTCAAAAAACCTCGAACATTGTCCTATCTGGCTCTTATCCTGTTTTTGCTTTTTTCTTTGATTTCTCCGTTGCTTTCGTTGTCAGGCTTCTTAAAACCCTTGTAAATAAAAGAGATTTAAGGAAATAGCCCGGCAACGGGGTCGGCAACGGGATAGCAACCAGCCCTGCAACGGGGTCGATTTTTTAGAATGGAAGCTCTATCTGTTGGGCTTCTTCCTCGGTCAGTTCACGAAAACCGTCCGGCAAATCAGAGCCGGTTGCCGATAGCTCGTTGCCGGAATCGGCTCGTTCCCAACCTCGTTGTCTGCCGTACTTGGCAAAGATTCGGGGATTGGAAAATGCTGTCCAGCCCTCGATGCTGTTGTTCATGATTTCATTGATCTCTCGGATTTCCCATTGCTTCGGCTCGTCAAAGGAATGGTTCAGAGCTTCCGCATAAATCAGCTTGGAGCAGACCTGTGTGCCGCTGAAATCATCAAGGAAAGACTGAATCAGCCCTGCCTTGGTGTCCTCCGGCATGAACTGCTTTTGCAGCTCCCGCAGCTCCTTGTTCATTTGCTTTGAGAGAGTCAGGCGAAAAGAACCACTCCGATAGATGGTCATTGCTTCTGCCCACATGAGGTCGATATACGCCCTCGATGCGGCTTCATCTTCCAGAATATGAACCTCGGCTCTTTCCGGGTGTACCATGATGGGCAGGAACCTTCGGTTGCCGCTTCGGTCGAGGGGCAGAAAGTCCATCGTATTGGAGCTGCCGCCGAACACGCATTGCCGCAATCGGTCTGCCGGGTGGGTTTCATACGGCACTTTATAGGTTTCCTTGGCTCTGCTGATGAAGGACTTAATATCCTCAATGCTTTTGGCGTTGGCTGTGGCAATCATCTCGGACATTTCGATAATCCAATGTCCCTGCATCTTGCGGTAAACATTGTCATCGTCAATCCGTTTCAGGTCATCGGAAAACCACTCGTCTTTGATTGCCAGCAGCCGGAAGAAGGTGGACTTTCCCGCACCTTGTCCTCCGACCAGACAGAGCATGGTTTCAAACTTGCTTCCTGGCTTGAATACCCGGCTGATTGCACCCAACATGAACAGTCGCAGACATTCATAGGTGAACTCGCTTTCCTCAGCTCCAAGAAAATGGGGCAGGGCGCAGCGGATGCGCTCTGTGCCGTCCCATTCCAGACCGTTCAGATAGTCACGGATGGGGTGGTACTTGTTGCAGTCAGCGACAATGGAGATTGCTTTCTGGATTTTCTTTTCGCTGGTCAGCGTGTACTGATCTTCCAGATAGAGCATCAGGTAATTCAAATCCGTATCGTTCAAGGTCGTTGTCGGCTTACTCCACCAGAGGGGCTTCACAATATCAATGCGCTCCGTTAGGATATTGTAGCGGATCGCTCCTTCCAGCTTCGGGTCATTCTGAAATACCGTCAGACAGTTTCGGATGCTGTTTTTGACAGCTCCGTTATCGGTCGAGTCCAGACTTCCTCTGACTTCCTCCACGGTCATGCTCATCTGGGTGTTCTGCAAATCGTTGCTCAAGTTTCATCACCTCTTTTCTTTGCTCGGCAACCAGAACCTTCTTTTCCTCGGCTGTGCCATACAGAAGAACATCCAGCAGATATTCGATATGGCTTTCTCTTTGCAGAGCTTCCACGAACAGAGGATGCCATTCGTCCTCCGGCTGCTTTGGTGCGTATTGCTGCTTCCATGTCCTGAGATAATGGAAGTAATCGGACAGCACCTTGTAGCATCTGCTTTCTTCCTGGCGGTATCTCTGTTCCGGGGTAGGCTCCCGGATATGGGGCTTGATTCGATGCTTCTGCCTGTTGTCGTAGCTGATACCGAAATCGTCAGCCAGCTTCATAGCGGCGGTTTTGCTGGGCAGTCCGAACAGACGGGAAACAAAATCAACTGCATCTCCGTCCGCTTGGCAAGCGAAACAATGGAAACGCTTGTCTACCTTCATGCTGGGATTCTTGTCATTGTGAAATGGGCAGACAGCCATGCCATGACGGTTGACCGGAATGCCGTACAGCTCTGCCGCCTGTCGGGTGGTCAAGTTCTGTTTGACCGCTTCAAATACATTCATTGCATCTTCCTTTCGGGAACAAAAAAAGACACCTGACATTTTCACAATGAAAACGGCAAGTGCCTTACAGTTCCATATTTTGTTTTTTCTGTTGCGGGGTTTTCTGCTCCTGCTGATTGCTGCTCTGCTCTTGCAGAAACTTTATCTTTTCCGTGACGGAGTGCTTCGGTTCGGGCTTCTTCTCGACCTCGGACTGCTCCGGCATGAGGACTTTGCTGACCCAATAGCGAATATCTTTCATCGGTTGCAATTCCTCCTTGGCGGTGGCAAGCTGTCCGACAAGCTCGGTGTGGGTTGCTTTCAGCTTGTCATATTCCGCTTGCAGGGAATCCAGATTGACATTCAAATCCACGCCCTGCTTCTTGAGATAGCGGAACGCTTTGTTGAAGCTGTCAAGCTCGTCCTTGTGGCTTTCTGCAAACGCTGCCTGTCGAGCTTTCCAGCCGATTTTCAGATACTTGTCATGAACCGCCTTGTGGGTCTGGCAGGCTGCCACGGCGTTCTGAATGCCGGTAATGACCTTCATGCGGGCAGATGCTTTCTTCATAGCGGCGTTGATGCCCTTGGCTTTCTCACTCATTCCTTGCAGGGCGGTATCCAGATCTTCCAGCGTGAAAAGCTCATGCGCTTTCAGATAGATCATTGCTTTGGAGACTGCCTTCAAATCATCGACCGTGCCTTTCTGCTGTCCGTATCTTGACCAGTCGCTGCGCTCTGCCTTGCGTAAGTTCAGATAGTCACGAAGCAGAATGACCAGATCGGGCAAAGTGCTTTTTGGCTGTGCTTCCACCTCTGCAAAGGCTTCCTTGGTCGCTTCCACAATGTCTGCAATCCAGTTCCGCAGATTTTGGATGGTGCTGCGGAGGGCATTCATCATGCGGTTAGCCGCCTTAATATCCCGGTTGAGATTGCCGATGTTGGTTTCAATGCCTTTGCGTTCCAGAGCGCAAACGGCGGCTCCCATGTGGACGGTCGGAATCTTATCCAGTCCCTGCCGTTCATAAGAGCGCATATCCACTCGCTCAGGACTTCCGGCAAGTTCCAGATACTTGTTCTGAACAAGCTCCCAGCCGTGTCTCCATTCCTCGGCATGGTACTGCTCGTTCCAGTCAACGGTATCCTCCTTGTGGCTTTTCCAGTTGCCGGAGGGAAGTCTGATACGCTCTCCGTTCTCGTCAAGGTCATAAACCTTGCGGCTTTTAGGCAGCCACTTTCCGTTTTCATCAATGGCTCTCATGGTCAACATGATATGGCAATGGGGATTGTGTCCGGGAGGATCGGGGTCATGGATTGCAAAATCACAGCACATTCCTTTGGACACAAAATGCTCTCGGCAATATTCCTGCATCATTTTCGGACACATTTCAAGCGGCACTTCTCTTGGCAGGGCAACCACAAATCGCCTTGCAAGCTGTGAGTTCCATTGCTTCTCTGCATCCTCGACAGCGTTCCAAAGCGTTGCTCGGTCGGCATATCCGGGTGGGGCATTGGTGGGCAGCATGACCTCTGTGTAAACCACCTCTTTCTTGTAAATGTAGTTTTTCATCTTCTGGTCGTACTCGGAAAACAGCTTCTCTCCGGCTTGGTAGGCAGCTCCGGCAACAGCAGAGCTGCCCTTGCTTCGCTGGACGATGCGGATTTCCAAATGTGGTACTGGCATTTTGGTTTGAACCTCCTTTCGATGGTACAAAAAAAGACCGATACTTTTCAGTACGGTCGGGCAGGGTGATATTCACTTGTTGTCGGGGAATGGTTGCTTGCAATCGTTCCTCGGCGGCAAGTCCACAAAGGGGTAGCTGGCAAAGCCAGCGCAGGGGAAGTGTAGCTTCCTCTGGATGAATGGAGCAAGGGACTTTTGCGGAAATCATCAAGCTCCATGCAATGGGCTTTCGGCAGAACGCAATCACCATCTTTAGGTGGTGTATAATTGCGCCCTTGTCTCCGTCAAGGGTTTTCGCCCTCGTCCGCTTCCTGCGTTTTTCTCCGGCTCTCAATCAGCAGATTCAGCTTCTTTTGAACCGCTTCGCTCTGGAAGATGAAGGTCAACAGCTCCATCACATCCTCATCGGTCAGGACGGTCGGCTCTTTCAAAAAGGTCTCCAACATTCCGGCACGGGTGCAAAGCCGATGGGTTCTCTCGCTTCTGGTCAGCCGTTTCAGCTCGCTCTGCAATCGCTTCTCCTTGTGCTTGGCTGCGGTCAGCTTGCGCTCCGCAACATACTGTTTGTGTCTCAGTTTTTCCAATTCTTCGCTCATGGGCAACTTCTCCTTTCTGATAATGGGCAAAACAAAAGCGACCAACTTTTTACGGTTGATCGCCTTTGGCTTGGTCATTAGAATGTTCTAATCGTATATATAAAATTGCCTTGATTATAGTGCTGGGACTTGGCCCGGCATGACAAAAATGATACAATGGAAAATGAAGATTTTTATAAAGGAGGGTGATTGGCATGACCGAAGCCGAACGCCAAGCAATACTTAGTAGTGCAAAGACCTTCTTTCGGACTCGTATTGCAGAAAACCATAAAGCCAACACAGAGAAGCTTACCAGTTTATCAAAGTTTAATATCAATCCGTTCACTCATAAGTATCTGGCTCAGTTTGCTTTTGGTGATTCCTCTCCCGAGAGTATGGCAAAAGCACTGATTTATCCTCGGGTTCTGGGCACTTCAATTTCAACGACATTTGGCACGCAGTTACAATACTTTTGTAATGAAGTCTTATCGTCATACGCTTCTACCACTTCTGGCATTGATATTGAATTCATTGATGCTATTGATGGCCGTCGCAAGTATTGCCAAGTAAAAGCCGGGCCGACCACAATTAACCACGATGATGTTGATACTATCAAGCGGCACTTCACTGCTATCCGCAATTTGGCACGAACCAATCATTTGGATTTAAATATCACCGATTGCATTGTTGGCGTTTTTTATGGTACTGAAAGTTCTCTTTCCCAGTCGTATAAGCGTATTGATGAAGAATACCCCGTATATGTTGGAAAAGAGTTTTGGCATCGGCTAACTGGTGACAGTGATTTCTATTATGATCTTATCGATGCTTTTGCCGAAGTTGCCGATGAAATGGATAGTTCTGCAATGATTGGTCAAATTATTCAGCGTCTTGCTCATGAGATCGATGAAAACAATGCTTAACCCTTTTGCTCTGATAAAACAGCTTCTTTAAGCTGAATACCGATTCTTCTTGCCATCTCGACAGGGACAGCGTTACCTATTTGCTTGTATTGGTCACCAATGCCACCGCAAAATGTCCAGTCATCAGGGAATGACTGAATTCTTGCGGATTCTCTTACAGTAAATGGGCGTGTTTCTTCGGGATGGCATCTTTCTGTTTGCTTTTGTGAAGGACTACATGTTAGCGTCAAACAAGGTTCTTCCCAACTAATACGGCGAGCCATTCCTCTGCGTCCTCCACCAGAATAATATGATTTCCCCATATATTCTTTTGCAATATCTTCTGGCAGGTCCACCCAGCATCCTCCCGGCGGAACCAGTGCTAATACCTTTTTCTTCTTCTCGCTGTATTCTACGCCATCACTTTTGGGACAACCTTTAAGAGCTTCACGCAGTGTTGTCATTTTATCTTCTTCATTCGGATAGCTGAATTCAATATCTGTGTCATTGCGAATGCCCACTATAACGATGCGCTCTCTTTTCTGTCCCACTCCGAAATATGCAGCATTGAGAATTTTTTGCTGAGTGTGATATCCCAGTGCTTCAAGTACATTGATAATGGTAGTGAGCGTGCGCCCTTTATCATGCGAGACTAACCCTCGTACATTTTCAGCCATAAATATCTTTGGATTAACTTCCTTGACACAGCGAGCAAATTCGTGAAACAAAGTTCCTCTTGTATCTTCGAATCCAAGCTTTTTTCCAGCGAAAGAAAACGCTTGGCACGGAAAACCGCCCGTCACGATATCCACTTTATCTCTAAATTGTGTAAAATCAACATTGTGGATATCATCACAAATGACATTCCAATTTGGCCGATTAGTTCGTAATGTTTCGCAGCAAGCTTTGTCAAACTCTACATGCTCGACTGTTTTAATCCCTGCTTTTTCAAGGCCGAGAGCCAAGCCGCCAGCTCCTGCGAATAATTCTATGGCGGTAACATCATCGTTTCTAATCATCGATGTATCGATTCCTTTCGTATCTGTGCTAAAATCCATGATTTCATTTGGAGCAACTGAAAGTAGCTGACACAAATCCTCAACCCTCGTTTTCAAAGGATTGTAATCATCGGATAGCATAACAGATAATTGATTTTTGGTAATTCCAAGCTGCTCAGCAAGTTCTGTATAGGTTTTGATTCTTTGCCTATCCATGGCCTCTCGAATTTTTACTTTCGACAGGTACATCTGCATCACCAGCCTTTCAAAAGTTATGATTTTATATTAACATTTAATGACCCAAAAATCAACCCTTTCAAGCATCAATAGCCCTCTCATTTTCAAAATCTATCAAATCGTAAAAACTTTCATCAAACATGCGTTTCTTTTGTTAAAAGTGCTATTTGCGCTTATATATAATTGCGGTCAAAACATCGGATGCAAACCCGACATTTTGACCGCATATCGCCCCCTAACTGTTACATGATTCCGTTCGGCTCTTGAACCCGGTTTGCTTTGCGCTCTCGCTTGCTTTCCGTCTGCGTTCCTCGCTATACGGTGCTTGCAGCCGGATAGACAGTCTGGACTTGTCCAGCACATAGATCACGCCGCCCTGGGCGAAGGATTTTTCCAGTCGGCAAAGGTCGGGGTGCTTCTTGCTGAACGCTGCCAGCCGCTTCCGCAGTCCGGCATTGTAGGTCTGGATGTGGGCGGTGTCCTCGCCCTCGTTGAACAGGATAATGGTCTCTTTCTCATACTTCGTCAGGGTCATATTCGTCATCCTCCCATTCAGCTGCCGGACAGCCGCTCACGATGCGCTCAAAAGCCTTTTCATAGCGCAGATATGCTTCCATCTCTAAGCGGAGATTGAAGAACATACAGCGATACCAGCGGTCGGCGGTTGGGGCGTTCAGTTCCCTTGCGATTGCAAGGAAGAAATGCTTTACGGCAGGATCGGGGGCAACCTCTGCCAGCGTACAGAAACGGTTGACCGTTGCTTCACGGTCGGGGCTGCCAAAGGCGTACAGTGCTTTCTTCTGGTTCATGGTCATAGTTTTACTCTCCTTTGATTTGATAAAATAAAAGCGGCAGGGACTTCACAAGGAAATACCTGTCGCTTTGCTGACGATATAAAATTGTTGGGTCAGGACTTGATAAAATCACGCAGTCCGTAGTTAATAACGGCGATTCTAATAATCAGCCATCCCGCAATGTGAGGGATGATAAAGACCACAAAGGCAACTGCCAGCAGTCGGAACGTTTCTGCTCCTGCGCTGATGCCGAACACCCATCCGGCAATCGTTATCAGGAACATCAGCCCGGCAAGCAGATTGAAGATAACGGTCGAGAACTGCGTGAAGAAGATACCGACCCATTGTATCAAGGTGACTGCCACAATCAGCGGCAGCACCAGCAGCTTAATGATTAGCTTTATCAGTCCCATGGTTTCCTCCTTGCTTAGCTGTAAATCATCTCGTCCTTAATGATTTCCTCTGCCTGTGCCACACAAGCGTTCATCTGGCGAACCCATTCAAGCTGATTTGCGGCTTTGAGCTGTTCGGTCACGCCGTAGTGTTTCATCAGCTGGGGAAGGATGATGTTCATACGGCTCTTGGCGGCGGCTTCAATCTCCGCACAATGGGGATATAGCGTTTCGCTCAGCACCATTTCCGAAAAGAGAAACGGCTGTGCTATCCGCAGATACGACTTTCGCATCAGTCCCCACTTTCCAAGATGGATATTCGGGTTTTGCAGTTGAATGTCGGGGATGTAGTAATCTCCGCTCTTAATGAAGTTCAGTTCCATAGTGTCCTCCTTAGTGTTTGTCGTTGATGATTTCAATGCGCTCATACAGCCCGGAATCATCGTCCAGAAACAGGTTCTTGTGATGCTCTGCTTCGGCAAGGGAACGATAGTAATATTCCTCGTCCGGCTTGCCGTCCTTGCGGACAAATCTGACTATCCATAACTCATTCATGCTGGAATATCCTCCTTTTCTGCTTTCTTTTTGTGGTAGTCCTCTCTGCGCTTGGCAAGGTGGGCTTCGTATCGTTTGATGGCTTCGGGGTCTCCGGCTTCCGCATCGGCTTTCAATTTCTGATAGCACTTAACGGTGGCTTCACTCTGGTATTTCCGCTTCTCAGCCAGCTTCCTTGCGGCTTCTTCATCGGTCTTGGCAAGCTCTACAAGGGCTTCGTGTTCCGCTTTGCGCTTGGCAGTCCTTGTGCGGATATACTCCTTTTTTCGAGCTTCCATCATGGCGGCATACTCTGGATCAGCTGCCATTCTTGCTTCTTCACGCTCCTTTTTGCGCTGTCTGGCTTCGGCTTCCTTGGCTCTCATTGCTTCCAGCTGCTTGGCTGCTTCGGGGTCTGTCTTTGCCTTTTCTTTCAATTCAGCCCGTGTCAGTTTGTTTTTCTTTTTGGCTCGCTCCACCCGCTTACGCTCAGTTTCAAGCATCTTTTCACGCTTGATGCGCTCTTTTTCCTCTAACTGACTGATATATTCCGGGCTGGCTTCTCTGGCTTCCTTTAGTTTTTGGCGGTGCTTCTGATTCCGTTCACGCTGATATGCCAGATGTTCTTCATACTGTGCGATAGCGACCGGATCTCCGGCTTGTGCAGCTTCTCGCAGAGCATACAGCTTTTGCTTCCTGCGTTCTTCCGAGCGTTTGCCCTTTTCCTGCTTCTTTCGCAGCTGCTCGGCTTCGATGGCGGCAATGCGTTCTTCCTCGGATACGGTCTCGACTGGCGGATAGTAGTTGCCGATGAAGTTGAAATGAATATCAATGTTCTGCTGGCGGTAGATGGTTCGACCGCCTGTGGCTTCGTGAACCTCAATCCTGTCAATGAACGCATAGAGCATGGTGTCGGTCAGTTCCTCGCAGTCTCGGTATTTCTTGACCAGAGCGACAAAACGGGATGCGTCCACCTGCTTGATTTCGTCCTGCTGAACCAGATTATCCAGCTCTGCAACACGCCTTTCCAGCAAAATCTGTTCTTCATCGTACTGCTGAATCATGCGCTGTGCCTGTCGCTCCGGCAGCAAGCCGCTCAAGGTACTCTCATAGAGCTTGTTGATTTTCTCGTCCAGTTCAGCCATTCGCTTCTTTGCTTCGGCAAGCTCCTGATAGCCGTTGTTTGCTGTTCTGGTCTGCTGCTCATTCCAAACGGCTTTGAGCTGCTGAATAAACTCGTCCTCGTTTTCAAGGACATACTTGCTTACAGTCTGAATTGCCTGCAAAATTGCCGCTTCCAGAACCGATGTTTTTACATAGTGGGAAACACATTCGCCGCTTTTGCTCCGATAATTGCCGCATTGGAAAGCGGAATCTGAATCATAGTGCGTTTTGCTATGATTTGCTTCGGGACTGATATATCCCATTCGAGAACCACAATCCGCACAGTACACCAAACCAGACAGACGGTGGGAGTAGGTGCCGTTTGCCACTCTGGGCTTTTTCTTCGAGCGTATCTTTCTGGCAATATCCCATGTGTCTTGGTCGATGATGGCTTCATGCGTGTCGGGGAAAACTTCGGGCGATTGCTCATCATCAGCCGCTCCGTTTTCGTCAGGATCACATTGTCCTCGAACTTTGGTGCAATAAACGGCTCAATATCTTTTGCCGTTCCCCAACGAGCAGAACCGTACTCAACATTGTGTCGGTACTTCTTTGCGTTTTTGCCTTTTAGATAGACAGCCAGCCGAAGTCCTGCGCCGCAGAGAATACCAATCAGCAAATCCAACGGGTGAAAGCTGGGAAACGGATTGTTCAGGGCTATCGGAAGGGCATGAAAAAAGCTGAGGATTTTCGCAGATGAATCTGCACCCTCAGCCAATCTCCATGCTTCTCCTAAATTCGTAGCGAACAACCCTACCAGAAAATACGGTAAATTCAGAATCAGGAGCTTTTTCATTTTTCTCTTATCCATCACAGATCACGCTCCTGTTTCTTCTCTCGAACCTTCTTCGGAATCGCTGCGACAATTTCCTTGAACTTCTTCAGCTGCGCCAGAACGCTCGGTTTTTCATTCTTGGTTAATGCCCTTGCCTGATGTTCCTTACAGATTGCATCCAAAGCATCTGCATCTTTAGAACGGACAAAAACAAGAAACCGGGGAGGATCAACGGACTTATCTTTTCTTACGGCAAAGTCCACGCCATACTTCTTGGCGAGCTTTTCAAAATCACGGATACTCTCTTTGTCGATCTCAACATTCGTAGCACCCTGATTCTGTCCCAAAAGCTGTTTCACGGATTGCTTTCCATGAACGGCAGGGTCTCGTGCCTTTTTCATCTTCACTTTTTCCCGGTGCTGCAAATACTTGCGGATACCGGCAATGATAGTGCGCCCCGTCAGCTTGGTTGTGCTGATCGCCAGGTTTACTGTTCTGTTTTCAACTTCTTCCTGCATGATTCATCACCTCCTGCAAGCAGTAGAGTGAACAGATTATCGTGCCATATCTCTGTGGTCGTAATACAGATTGCCCTTGGCAACTGCGGCATGGCTGATAATCTTGATATTGCCAGCTTTCTGGTTATCCAGAGCCTTCTGATAACCCACATCGCTCAAATACAGGCGATTTCTTTCGCCTTTCCAACCGACAGGCGATTCATCGGTCAGCACATCGAAAATAATCATGTGCTTGGTGGCGTCATCAAATCGTGCCAAGTCCATATAGGTATGTCCCTGGTACTCCTTGGCACCATCCTGAATCCGCTTTCGCTCCATCAGCTCTCCAATCGTCGAATTTCTTTGCATAAGAACCTCCTTACAGAACATCTCGGTCAGGGTTACTTTTGTGGGGAACCGAATCAGCTTTGACAGGTGCATCTTCTTTCTTCACCATGTCATCCGGCAGGGGAAGCGCCATAATGCTGCGCCCCATGCGTACAAAAGTCTCAGGCTGATGAAAGTGTTCCTCAAACTGCTTCATCAGTTCCGGGGACAGAGAACAAAAATCATCCTCGCCCAATCCCACAACCAGAAAATCACCGGCGATAATGTCATAAATATCGCCGTCATCATCACGCAGCGCACGGTTCAGTTCTTTGCCTACGAGTTTACCTTCGTCGTGCATCACCAGTGCAACCGGCTCATTGAACGGATAAGTTGCCTCAATATCGCCACCTACGGCTTTCTGCAAATCCTCCAGCTCACAGCCGATCTGCACAGCCTGCGGATACATGAACGGCTTTACCAGCAACACATTCATGGTATCTGCCTGTTCTTTCTGAACCTCCCGTTCCTCGGTCGTGCCGAACGCAACACCGGTAAAGTTTTCGGAGTCCAGAATGTACTCCGAATTGTAATAAGCGGCTCTAACCTGTTCCTCTGCCGCATCGTGAGATTCTGCTTGCACCGTAACCGTTTTCTCCAAGGTTTCGGTGATCTTCACATCGTATTCTTTCAAGTTTCGATACCTCCGTTTCTTTGGAAATAAGAAAAGCGACCATCCATGAACCTGTTACAGTTCATAAATAGTCGCATCCACATCGGCTAAAAGCTCGAACAAGCAAATATCGTCCAGTTCGCAAATCAGGGAACCCATGTCGAAGAAAATATCGTCCTCGCATTCCACCGTAGTAACCACGCTGCGGTGTTCGTTAAGACAAATGGCTTCTTCCTTGTCCATCGTGATCGTAGACATACAGGACACCACATAGAATGTCATATCTTCTGCTAACCACAGCTCCTTGCTCTGAATCGTGCGAACTTTTTCATCGCCGCTCATATCTTCTACATAGGACAGAAGCCGCACGGCTCTGCTGTTCAGAAGTACCTTTCCCTGATAGTCGATACCCTCACCAGCAGAGGACAATACTCGATACTCGCTAATCATCTCGGCATTTTTCTGAAACGACTTTGCCAGAAGCGCAGGAGAAATATCATCGAACTCCTCACTGTAGTTTACGAGCATATCTACCATATAATCAGGATCGCAAAGGTCGTAGAGTTCTTCCAAAGCGCCCTGAATGTTTTTGGGTGTAAACATTTTTTACCTTACCTTTCCATTGATTTTTCTCTTTTTTTCTGCCATTGCTCCAAAAGCTGAATGATTTTATCCTCCATCTGCTTGTTGGTATAGGACTTCGGGAAGTATTTTCGCAACGAATCCGTTTTGAAGGTTACTCTGTCCAGCTCTCCCTTCTTGATTTCATTCATAATCTCGCACATCGCATCCAGCGTACACTCGCCCTCCTGTGCGAGCTTTTTAATTCGCTGTGCTTGCGAAAGGGAAGGAGCTGCTTGAGCATAATCCATTGCAGAAAGAAAATCCTTCTGTTCTTCACTTGCCAGATAGGAAAGCTCCACCGCAGGATTGAATTTGATCTGACCCGTATCTACCATATCCAGCAGTTCCGGAATCAGTTCGGTCAGACGGATATAACGGTGTACCTGATTTCTGCTTTCTCCTGCCTCCTGACCGACTATATCCATTGCCTGCAACTTCATCCCAACTTGGGATGAAGTTAAATCGGTGCGTTGACCTTGATGTTTAATCGCATCCAGCTTCATCTTATAAGCAAATGCTCTTTCACTCGGCAGGATACTCTCCCTCTGCAAATTCGCATCAACCATCAAAATAATGGCTGCATCATCGTCCAGGTCACGAACAATCGCAGGCATGGTTTCCTTACCCGCAAGCTCCGATGCCCGGTGCCGCCTGTGACCAGAAACGATTTCATAACCACCGTCGGGGTCAGGACGGACAATCGCAGGAGTGAGAACTCCGAAATCTCGGACGCTCTCTGCCGTTTTCATCATTTCTTCATCATCAACCACACGGAAGGGGTGTCCCTCAAAGGGGTGTAGCTCAGAAAGCGGAATTTCCTGCACACGCTCCTGCTGGGCTTCAGCTCTGGATTGATCGGTGGAGAAAATATCATCGTACCCCTTCAAGCTGATGTTTGCGCCTTTTTTCTGCATTGTTTAACACCTCCTTCGTCAGAATTTTATAGGCTTCGGCAACTTTGCCTTTGGGATCATGCTTGAAGATACTGGTTCCCTCTGCGCTGATTTCCTCTGCACGGACAGAGCGGGGAATGTCGGTCTTGTAAACCTTCAGCTTTCCGCCGTAGCTCTCCCGAATCAGATTGCTGATGTCTTTGGAGTAGTTGGTGCGGCTGTCCACCATCGTCAGAAGAATCCCTTCAATCCTCAGTTTCGGGTTGATTTGCCTCTTGACCTTGTTGATGGTTCCAAGCAGCTGTTCCAGACCCTTTGCAGGAAGGTATGCTGCCTGAACCGGTATCAGCACATTGTCGGCAGCTGCCAACGCATTGACGGTCAGCATACCCAAAGACGGCATACAGTCAAGAAGAATGTAATCATAATTCTGTTTGACTGTATCCAGGTATTGCCGGAGAATGGTTTCCCGGCTCATGGCATTGACCAGTGCTACCTCCATACCTGAGAGTTCGATGTTGGACGGCACCAAATCAACGCCCTCCGGATGATGAAGAATCCCTTCATCGGGAGTAATAGGGTTTTCCATCATAATCTTTCCCATCAGATCGGAAAGTGTCGGAGACAGATCATCCGGGCAGGGATTGCCCAAACTGACCGTCAGGGAAGCCTGGGGATCGGTGTCTACCAGAAGCACCTTTTTTCCTTCAAGAGCCAAGCCAACGCCCAGATTCTCGGTGGTGGTGGTCTTTCCAGTGCCTCCTTTCTGATTGACCACCGCAATGATGGTTGCTTTTTTCGACATTTATCGTCACTCTCCTTCCTCTCGCTTCATTTTCAATTTCTTAAATCCTCCTTCCAAATATCCGTGTGACATATCGTGCCGAACAAGAGCATCGTAGTAGGTGTCTATTGTCGTCGGCGCATTGTATATCGTAGTCAGCATATACTGACGGATATTTCTAATCTTTGTGGTGTTCTCCTTGAAGCAGTCCATAACATATCGAATGTGTTCGGCATTCAGTTTCATAAACCGACTGCGGACAATTTCTGCCGGACGCTCCTCTGCACCAATGCGAATCAACGGTCGCTTCGTGCAAACTGTTTCAACGATCAACTCCAGAATGTTATCCAGCATTTCGGAATCGTAAGGGTAATCCTTCTTCAACAAATCCATACTGAGCTGATCCGAGAAATAATCAAAGTATTCTTGATACCGGTCATTCTCGTCCATCATTCCACCATTTCCGGAAGGAAAGATAGAATCAGTATCACTAAATTCAGTATTTTTAATATCAGTATTATTACATTGTGATTTCGGAAGTTCTTGAGTTGTGATTTCCATTGTTCCAGAATTGTGATTTTCACAATTCAAGAGTTGTGAATCCACAGCAGAGATAAAGTTCTTCACATAGATCAGGTTGGGCTTTCCCAAACCCTGGCGCTTACGTTCAATCAATCCTGCTTTCTTCTCAAGTTCACTGAGCAGCTTGATAGCCTTTTGTTCAGCACAGTTCAGAGCCATCTTCGCTTCGTCGATTGTAAAAATGATATACACTCTACCGTTTTTATCTATCCAACCATTCTTGGCAGACAGGCTCATGCGGTCAAGCAAAATGCCATACAGCATCTTGGCATCGGCAGAAATATTCCAGAACCTCTCGTTCGTGAACAACACCTTCGGAACTCGATAGAATGTGAATAGATCGGATTGCTGACCGTAAAAATAATCAAAACTCACACGGCTTCACCACCTTCTTTCTGCGGAAAACTTTCTGTTGTCAGCGGAATGCTGCGGAAAGTCGTATCCGTCTTTTCGTAAGGACATCGGGCAAAATAGTAGAAGCGGTATTCCTGTTCATACACATCCATATCAACGAAGCCCCACTTCACGCATAACCTTCTTCGTACACCAACCAATGCACGGGTGATCTCGCCCATAGGGACAGCCATCACATTCCGACTTGGGTTTCGGCGGCAAAGAGATTAAGTAGTAGCAATTATTTCTACCCAGACGGCAGCCCTTTCTGCCATTCGTCCAGAAGTAGCAGTAATGACAGTCGCTCGGCTTGTCTGCGGTATAAACAGGCTTGCTCAAATAAAACACCTCCAATCTCTTGTATTTGCCCATGGGTTTGGGCATAAAAAAAGAGCGCCTATCCATCCCCAATGCGGGGCAAATAGACGCTCTATGTACATAACGATATTTAATTTTATCTGCTATAACTGCATGGTATTCAAAACATCCGCCTTTTTTGATTAGCTGGATTTTTGGCACGATTTTGGGGCTGATTAGCAGGAAGGGCATTTTCATTAGCAAGAACAGCCCGTTTTCTGCTAAAAATTAGCTGGCGATTTTGTCTTATAACAACCGTTCGATTCTGGAGGGGTTGTCAAAAATCAAATTTTGGAGTAGAATTTTATCTCATACAGTGAAAGAGCTTTTTCGTAGCTTTTTATATAAGAAAAGCCGAAAACCCTTGAAAACAAAGGCTTTCGGCGTTGTTCACTGGCGTCCATAAGAGGATTTGAACCTCCGACCCCACGCTTAGGAGGCGTGTGCTCTATCCTGAGCTATATGGACGTGTCTGATATGGATCAAAGTCGTGTCTGATATATGAAAGCTGAGCTACGGGGGCACAACAGCGCTATTTTAGCGCAAAGGGCGGCGGGTGTCAATGACCGGCGGCAGAAACGGGTCGCACGGTTGCACGCGGCGGGAAATCATGGTATGATAAATAGACTGCGCAAAGGAGGTAGTCCCATGCGTCTCATCCGCGAGGAAAAAACCTTCATCCGGGAGGCCGTTTTGCTCATGCTCCCGATGATCTTGCAAAATTTTGTGACGTTTTCCATGTCCATGGCCGACACGTTCATGGTCGGCGTGCTCGGCGAGACGGCGCTCGCCGCCGTGACGATGGCCAACAGTCCGTTTTACGTCATGCAGCTGATGATCTTCGGCGTGCAGAGCGGCATGAGCGTGCTCGTGGCGCAGTACCACGGCCGCGGCGATCAGGAGGCCATCAACCGCGTCATGGGCATCGCGCTGTTCGTGTCCACGACGATCACGGGCCTGCTCGCCATCACGGCATTCTGCATCCCGGAGCAGATCATGCGCGTGCTCACCAACAATGCCGACCTCGTCGCGCCCGGCGCAGCGTACACGCGCTACGTCGGCTTTTCGTATTTCTTCTCCGCCATCAGCGGCGTGTACATCGCCGCCCAGCGCAGCACGGAAAATCCCCGCCTCGGCGCCGTGCTGCTCACCGTGTCCGGCGCGCTGAACATCTTCCTCAACTGGGTGCTCATCTACGGCAAGCTCGGCGCGCCCATGCTCGGCTGCGCGGGCGCAGCCATTGCCACGCTCATCAGCCGCGCGTTCGAGGTCGCGGTGCTGTGCGTGTATGCCGGTGTCAGCCGCCGGCTGCCGCTCATGCCGCGCGCGCTGCTGCACCCCGGCCGCGTGATCGCAAAGGACTTGCCAAGTACGCCCTGCCCGTCGTGTGCAATGAGTGTCTGTGGTCGCTCGCGTTTTCGCTCTACACGGTCATCATGGGGCATATGGGCAACAACACACCCATCCTCTCGGCCTACACCATCGCCGGGAATCTGCAGCGCATGATGACCCCGGCGTCGTTCGCCGCGGGCGGCGCGGCCGCCGTGCTCATCGGGCGGGAGATCGGCCGCGGCAACCGCGATCAGGTGCAGCGCAAGGCGTGGGTGCTCGACGCTCTGGCGCTCGTCGTCGGCCTCGTGTGCATGGGCATCATCGCGCTCGTGCGCAATGTGCTGCTGCGGCCGTACATCCTGCCGCTGATGCACATGGAGGGCGAAGCGTGCGATATTGCATGTACATGATGGGCGTGCTTCATGCTCGTGCAGCCGGTGTCGAGCGTGAGCCTGACGAACATCGTCGGCGTGGGGCACGGCGGCGCTGACGACGGGCGTGTACAAGGCGTATGAGGACATCACGGGCACAAAGCTCGACGAGACCGCCAAGGCCGTCTCCTCGCAGGAACTGGCCACGACGGCGGAGCTCGCGCAGGCCATCGGCGACTATGACTCGGTCGAGATCGTCAACGAGCTCAAGCTCATCCTCAACGAGACGAAGGACATGACCGACAGTGAACTGCGCGCCAAGATCAAGGAGATCGCCGCCGAGTACGACGTCACGCTCACGGACGACCAGATGACCCAGCTCGTGAACCTCTGCCGCTCGCTCGAAAAGTTGGACACGAACGCCCTGCTCTCGAAGGTCCAGGCCGTGCAGGACACGCTCAAGCAGCTGGCCGGCGCGAAGGATAAGATCGCGTCCTTCACCGGCAAGGTCAAGGACGTCATCACCGCCATCGGCGATTTCTTTGACCGTGTCATTTCCCTCTTCCGCAAGTAACCCCGGATAGAAAAGAACCCGCCCGCAGGCAGTGCCTGTGGGCGGGTTTTTGCATACCAAAGCGCGGGCGGTACATCAGCACCGCCTGCAGAAGCAGCTGCATAAGAAACAATATGCTGCCAGCCTTAGCAAGCATCTACAATCGTCTCTCCCCATATATCCTTAAGCGTATTTCCATTGATACGTGCATTTTCAAACAACTCTCGACAAGAGCCAAATGCCTGCATATTGTCAAAATCGTCGCTCAAATACGAACGGCCTTCCTTTGTGTGTGAAATCCAATAATCCCTTCCGCGATACGAAAAATGGATTTCTCTCCCGTGCACGGTCGCGTTATGCCTGACCGCCTCATATGTCTCCCAAACCGGGTCACTCCACTCTGGTATTGCGGCTTGTTGAATGACATTCATCAACAGTGTGCCATCAACACAAACTTGCTCGCATAATTCTTCCAACGAGTTCCGCTGCTGAGGCATCGCATCTGTGGTCACAAAACGATACCGGAAGCCGAATAAAGATTGGCGCCTTTCAAGTGTGTAGAATTCAGATCGATAACAAAACACAAGGAAAGTATGTTGCTGCAAATACATCTTAATTTCCTGTATCGTCACACACTTCACCTACAATTATGTTCTTCTACTGTTCGTCCCTGCAATGCAAATTATACGCGGATTGCAGGCAGACTTTCTGATGCTTGGGGAGTACCTGAAGCAACGCCTCATACACTTCCTCATAAAACTGGATGCGCACAAACCCAGGCTTTGTCCTGAGAGAATTGATGCGATTTGCTGGACTCTTGCCCTTGTACTTCGGCAGCGGCTCGTAACTCAAATAAATCCACCAGCGAGTTGTTCCGGTTGTCGTTGCATAATCCATGCCGACGATGCAACGATCATAGTACAAAGCAACACTTTTACGAAAGGGGCATTTGCAAACCAGATGGTCCGGATACAAATACATATAATGACACATGCGAAGAAACCAAATCGCAGTCCATAGACAGGCACCCCACATAAAAATCGCAAACAGCAGATAAATACCTTTGCTCCACTCTCGCCATCCGCTCCCGAACACCGTGATTGCCCACAGCAGAATCACAAGCATTTCTGCACCCAGTCCAGCGAACGCCGTCGGAACACATTTGTATCTTTTCATTTTCATTGGCTTCCGAGCGCTTCCTTTCCTCACGGCATGCATGGCGTCATTTTTCCAGCGCGGCGAGCTTCTCGCGGCGGATGCGGTCGGCGTCCCGGCGGACGAAGTACGCGGGGATGAGGATGAACACCGCGCTCACGGCCGCGGCCAGAAACAGCTCATACGGGTGGAGGTAGCTGCCGGCATAGCTCGGGTATTTGGCGAGGATGGCCGCCGTCGGCTCGAGCGCGACGGCCCGGATGATGAGCGGGTCGATGGTGCTCGCGAGCACCATGGGCAGCATGATGTAGATGACCATCTTCACGCTCTGCGATGCGCCGGCGCGCCCGGCGGGCGTATAGTCGCGCGACGAGGCAGTGAACAGCCCCGCCATGGCGAGGTTGCCGGCCATGATGCACGTGCCGCCGACGCACAGCAGCGGCATGGCGTGGCCGACGAACTTGATCGAATAAGCGATCAGGCCGCCGAGCACCTGCAAAATTGCCACGGGGTAATAAAACTTCTCCTTGCCGAAGCGGTCCATGGCCTTGCCCGCGAGGACGGACAGCACGGCCGAGGCAAGTACGACGATGCCGATGGGCAGAATGTAGTTCTCAATGCCGAGCGTGACCTCGACGAGCGAGATCATGTACGGCTGCCACAGCTGCATGGCAAGGCCGGAGAACATCATGCCGAGAAAGCAGATGTAGATCATCTTATTGGCGCGGATGTTCGCCGGGCGGAAAGCGTAGAGCACGTCGCGCAGGTACGTGTCGCCCTGCACGGGGCGCAGAGCCGGACTGTCGCGGAAGATGCACAGGCCGAGCACGCCGGCCGCACTCGTCAGGCCGCCGAGTACGAGGAAAAACCCCGTCCAGTTGCCGTGTACGGTCATGCCGTCAAAGCCCGCGAAGATCACGATCAGCGCGAGGATGGGCATGATGCTCAGCACGATGTCCACGACGCCGCGGTTCGTGACGTCGGTCACGTCCGTGACCCAGGCGGAAAAGGCCGAGTCGTTGGCCGTGCTGCCGATGGCAGACATGACGCAGTCCATCACGACGAAGAGCGTCACCGCGAGGCCGACGTCGCCGCCGACCTGCCCGTTGCCGAAGAGCGCGAACGCCGCCGTCGTGATGCCCCAGAGGATATACCCCCAGCAGACAAAAGCGCGGCGCTTGCCCACGCGGTCCGACCACGCGGCGCTGAAGATCGTCGCGAGCGCGGCGGCAATGGCGCTGGCCGCAACGGTCGCGGATGTCGCCCAGCCGGCGGCCGTGATGTTCTTCTGGATATAGGTGGAAAAATAGACGTTTTCGACCATCCAGGCGATCTGCCCGATGAAGCCGAACACCAGCAGACTCGTCCAGACGCGCGCGCCGAGCGGCGTCGCCTTTTTGACGACCAGTTTCTCCTGCATGAAAGTTCTCCCCTTTGCAAGGCGTTATCGCCTGATTATACCATGTTCTCCCCCGCCCGGCAACCGAAAAGCCGCCGCCAGGCGCGCTGTAACCGGCTCGGAAACGTTTTCGCTTCTCCGCGCACAAAAAATATAAAAAATTTTTTGTGTTTTTGCATTAAAAAAAGAAGCTGGCGCATTATTACGGCAGAACGGAAATGAGATCATTTTCCGCAAGACAGAGCTTGCTTTCCTCATAAGGTTGTTTACCGGTTATTTACAACTTTACCCCACACACACACAAACTTTTGCTTGCTCTGCAGCGCCTGCGCGACACCCGTGCGGGCGCATTCTCTTTTAAAAGACGTGTTCCCTTTTTCAATCATAACACAGCGCCCGGGGCTCTTTTCGGCTCCGGGCATTTTCGCGCCCTCCCCCTTTGCAGGACACAAACCGGTCACACAACGCACACTGAATCCGCTGTCTTTGAAAGCCTTCCCCGTACGGGGAAGGCTCCCTCCCTGCAGCGATAATCAAAGCGCCGCCCCACATCGTTTCGATGCGGAGCGGCGCTTGACTCTGCTGATGCTGTACAGCTTTCACGCGGCCTTCGCGGTCTTGCCCGCGCGCCACGCCTCGAACTTGGCGCGCATATGGTCGTTCAGGCGGCAGAACGCCTTCATCACCGGCCACGACAGCAAGCCGAACACGATGAGGATGAGCGCGCTCTGCAGATTCAGCTTCTGCAGGCTGAACAGCGTCGGGAAGCCGAAATACGCGATTACAAACAGCACGCCGAGCACGACGATCATCACCTTGCGGATGGTGTTGTACGGCTGGCACGTGCGGTGTACCATCATGAGGCCGACAATGCCCATGACGCCGGTGCAGATCGTGATCATAGCCGTGTCGTCGAGCTGGAAGGCGATATAAAACAGCAGGATGCCCACGACCATCGCCAGATCCGTCATCGCGGCCGGCAGCGCGCGGAAGAGCACGTTGCGCAAAAACTTCCCCTTGACGAGGCTCTCGTTCGGCTCCATAGCGAGGATGAACGACGGGATGCCGATGGTCACGGCGCTCACGAGCGTGAGCTGCGCGGGACTGAACGGATACGGCAGCGTAGCAAAGAGCGTGAAAAACGTGAGGAAGAACGAGAAGATGTTTTTGACCAGATACAGCGACGCGCTGCGCTCGATGTTGTTGATAACGCGGCGGCCCTCCGCCACGACCGACGGCATGGAGGCAAAGTTCGAATCCAGCAGCACGATGTGCGACACCTGGCACGCCACGTCGCTGCCCGAGGCCATGGCGATGGAGCAGTCGGCCTCCTTGAGCGCGAGCACGTCGTTGACGCCGTCGCCCGTCATGGCCACGGTGTGGCCGTCGGCCTTGAGCGCCTGCACGAGGCTGCGCTTCTGCGCCGGGGTCACGCGGCCAAAGACCGTGTACTTACCCGCCGCATCGCGGATGGCCTCCTCGGTCGTGAGCGTGCGCGCATCGACGAAGCGGTCGGCGTTTTCGATGCCGGCGCGCTTGGCCACCTCGGACACCGTGCGCGCATTGTCGCCGGAGATGACCTTCACGGCCACGCCCTGGCTGGCAAAGTAGCCGAACGTCTCCGGCGCCTCGGCGCGGATCTTGTTCGAGAGCAGGATCAGCGCGATGGGCAGCAGGTCGGCATTCAGCGTCTCGTCCGAGAGCGTGCCGTCATACATGCCCAGCAGCAGCACGCGGCAGCCCTTGGCAGAGTAGCCCTCGATCTGCTCCTGATACGGGTTTTCCCGCCCGGCGAGCAGCACGTCCGGCGCACCGAGCAGGTACGTCTCCTCGGCGTGGAACGACACGCCGCCATATTTCTTTGCCGACGAGAACGGCAGCGTCGCCGTCGCGTCCTGCGTCTTTTCGCCCGTGAAATAGCGCCGCAGAGCGGCCATGGTGTCGTTGTCGGCCTGCATGGCGTAAACGTAGTCGGACATGATCATGCGGATGTCCTCGAGCGTGAAGCGGTCGTCGCACAGGGGGCAGACATCCTCGACGATCATCTTGTTTTCCGTCACGGTGCCGGTCTTATCCACGCACAACGTATCCACGCGCGCGAGCGTCTCAATGCAGCCGAGCTCGTGCACGAGCGTCTTGCGCTGGGCCAGACGCACGACGCCTGCCACGAGCGCAAGGCTGGTAAGCAGGTACAACCCCTCGGGGATCATGCCGATGATGGAGCCGACCGTGCTCGTCACGGCGATAGGCACCGAACGGTCAAGCCACACGAACTCCTTAATGAACATCACCACGCCGAGCGGGATGACGATAATGCCGATCCACTTGACGAGGTTCTGCAGCGAGCGCATCATCTCCGACTGCTGCGGCTTCTTGGCGCGCTTGGCCTCCTGCGTCAGGCGCGAAACATAGGAGTCCGCGCCGACGTCCGTCAGCTGCGCGCGGCACATGCCACTGACGACGAAGCTGCCCGACAGGAGCTTGTCGCCGGGGTTTTTCTTGATCTCGTCCGATTCGCCCGTGATGAGCGCCTCATTGACGTAGCAGCTGTCCTGCGCCACGACGGCGTCGGCATAGATCTGGTTGCCGGCAGCGAAGACGACAATGTCGTCGCGCACGAGCTGCGCGGTGTCGACGGTCACGCGCCTGCCGTCGCGCACGGCGACGGCCTTGGGTGAGGCGAGGATGTTGAGCTTGTCGAGCGTTTTCTTCGAGCGGATCTCCTGAATGATGCCGATGGCGGTGTTGACGATGATGACGCCCATAAACGTCAGGTTCAGCCACTGCTGCACCGCGATCACGCACAGCGCCAGCAGGAAAAACAGCATATTAAAATAGGTAAAAATGTTGCTCAGGACGATCTGCTTGACGGTCTTGCCCGGCGGGTCGACGGGCGCGTTCGTCCAGCCGGCATCGGCACGCTCACGCACCTGCGCGCTCGTCAGGCCCTGCTGCGGGTCGGGGTGCACGATGGGCACGTCCCGCCGCTCCGGCGTCTCGGGCTCGGGCGCGCGCTTGTCTTTGATTTTTTCGATCAGATTGGCCAAAGGTCTGCCTCCAAAATGAGAATACCCAATATTATAGCGTCTCGCGCGGCGGAAAGGAACAACTGTTTGTGAATATTTGCTTAAAAATGGCGCAAATTTTCGGCAGCCTGCACGGTGTGGCGCAGCAGCAGCGCGGTCGTCACGCTGCCGATGCCGCCGGGCACGGGCGTGCAGACGGCGATGGCCGCGGCATCAGGCGCCACGTCGCCGCGCAGCGTGCCGTCTGGCAGTGCGGTCGCACCCGCATCGAGCACGATCTGCCCCGGGCGCACAAAGTCAGTCGTGATGAGCCCCGGCGCGCCCGCCGCGGCGAGCAGAATGTCGGCGTCCCGGCAGCGGGCGGCAAGATCGGGCGTTTTCCGGTGGCAGAGCGTCACGGTCGCGTCCGCGCGCGTGAGCAGCAGCGCGGCCGGCCGGCCAATCACCAAGCTCCGGCCCACGACGGTCACGCGTCTGCCTGCGGGGTCGATGCCGTGCGCGCGCAGCAGCTCCATGCACGCCTCGGCCGTGCAGGGGGCGAAGCCCGCCGCCCCGGTCACGAGCGCGCCGAGCGATGCCGTTGTCATGCCGTCCACGTCCTTGCGCGCATCGAGCGTGTCGAGCATTTCCTGCGCGCGCAGCGCCTCCGGCAGCGGCCGCAGCAGCAGCACGCCGTGCACCGCGCCGTCCGCGCTCAGGGCGCGCAGAGTGTCGGTCAAGGTATCGGGCGCGCAGTCCGCCGGCAGGGGCACGGGGCGCACGGCAACGCCGCAGCCGGCCGCCGCCTGAGCGATGCTGCGCAGATATGCCAGATCGTCCGGCTGCGCGCCCACGGACACGGCCGCGAGGCAGGGGGGTGCATCGAGTGCGGCGGCATGCTCACGCACCTGCACATAGATTTCCGCGGCGGCGGGCGTTCCGGTCAGGGTGTTCGCCATGGATCAGCCCTCCCCGCGCAGCGCGGCGAATACCGCCTCCACGGTCCGCGCGCAGCACTGCACCACGGTTGCGCGCAGGTGCTCGGCGCGCGCCTCAGTCTCGGCGCGGTCAGCGGGCGCGAGCAGGCCGGTATTGACAAAAACGTTCATGGCCGCGGCCTCCGCCGCCGCGCGGCACAGGGCCGCAGCACACCCGACGTCCGAGCGCAGGAGGGGGCTGGCCGCCTCGAGTACGGCGGCCAGCAGCAGCGCCACCTGCTCGCAGTGCGCCAGCATATCCAGCGGGGCCTGGCACGCCGTGCGCGCCGCGTCCGCGAGCGCGGCTGCGCGCTCGGGGTCGGTCTTCGGGATGGCGTAAGCCCTCTGCAGCGGCAGGAAGCCCGCCGCGTCCGCGTCGATGAGCGTGAGCAGCGCCGTACGCTGTGCATCACACGCGGCGGCCAGCGTCGCGAGCGCGTCCGTGCGCTCGGCATAGCGGGGGTTCGCTGCCGTTACGTTCGCGGCCATCGCGGCTAAACTCGCCGCCAGCGCCCCCGTGAGCGCGGCCGCGCCCCCGCCGCCCGGCGCGGGCGACGCGGAGGCGAGCTGCGCGGTAAATTCGGAAAGGGTCCGGTCGGTCATATGAAAAACCTCCTTGGGGGATGATTCGCAGTTGCGTCATGTGGAAAGTCCTTGCCCAACACCCAAGCCTTCTCCTTGCCGAGAAGGTGCCGAGCATCGCGAGGCGGATGAGGTGGAAAGGCGATGGATTTTGCCGGCGTTTTCGGCGATGCGCCGCGTATCCAACGACACCTCATCCGTCGCGGCGTGACCACCGCGCCACCTTCCCCTCAAGGGGAAGGCATCGCTGAACACGACGCCGGATCTTATCCGAAGCGGGCCTTGCCCCCTCTGGCTCCCCCGCGGCTCAGAGACTTTGGGAAAAGCAGTCCCATTGCTCCGGAGCGCCGACTCCATTTTATAATGTTGTATTATACCGCGTGGCGGGGCGGTTGAAAAGTGGGCGTGTGGGCTTTTTGTGCGCTTTTTGGGCATACTGACCCAAAAGGGAGGAATGACCATGCAAGACGGTTTCCTGCGCGCGGCGGCGGCATCCATCCCCGTGGCCGTGGCCGATCCAAGGCGCAACGCGGCTGCGATCTGTGCGCGCATCGACCAGGCGCACCGCGCACACGCGGCGCTGCTCGTGCTGCCGGAGCTGTGCGTGACGGGCTACACCTGCGGCGACCTGTTTTTGTCCGCGCTGCTGCTCGATGCGGCCGAGACGGCGCTCACAGGCATCTGCGCGCACACGCAAAACTGCGACCCCGTCGTCGTGCTCGGCGTGCCGCTGCGCGCCGGGGGCAAGCTCTATAACTGCGCGGCCGTGCTGCACCGCGGGCGCATCCTCGGCGTCGTGCCGAAAACGTGGCTGCCGAACTATGACGTGTTTGCGGAAAAGCGCTGCTTCACGTCCGCGGCAGCGTACAGCGGCCCCGGCTGCGTGACCGTCGGCGGGGAGGAGGTGCCGTTCGGCGCGGGGCTGGTGTTCGGCTGCGCGCAGATGCCGGCATTTCGCCTCGGTGTGGAGCTGTGTGAGGATGTGTGGGCGCCGGTGCCGCCGTCGGTGCAGCTGTGCCTCGCCGGGGCGACCGTGATCGCCAACTGCTCGGCCTCGCCCGAGGCGGCCGGCAAGCCCGCCCACCGCCGCACGCTGCTGCGCGCCGCGTCCGCGCGCGGCCTCTGCGGCTATGTCTACGCCAACGCCGGGCCGGACGAATCGACCGAGCGCGCCGTCTTTTCCGCGCACCACCTCATCGCGGAAAACGGGACCGTCCTTGCCGAGCACGCGCCGTTTGCGCCCGAGCCCGGCCTGCTCGTGACGGAGCTCGACCTGCTGACGCTCTCGGCCGAGCGCCGCCGCAACACGACCTTTGTGCCGGAGGGGGAGGGCGTGCGCGCCGTGACGTTTTCCCTGCCGCTGCGCGCGGCACCGCTCAGCCGCGCGGTGTCGCCGCATCCGTTCGTGCCGGATGACGCATCGCAGCGCACGAAGCGCGCCGAGCTCCTGCTGACCATGCAGGCGCACGGCCTGCGCAAGCGCCTGCTGCACACCGGCAGCCGGGCGGCCCTGCTGCCCGTGACGGACGATGCCGACAGCGTGCTCGCCCTGCTCGTGTGCGCGCGCACGATGGACCTGCTCGGCCGCGCGCGGCACGATGTCATCGCCGTCACGCAGCCGGGGGGCGACCGGGCGCGCGTGCTGCGCCTGTGCAAGGCGCTGGGCGTGTCCGTGCGGCCGAACGCCGACCTTGCGGGGCTCGCGCGGACGCACGCGGCGCTCCCGCTCGCCGCGGCCGACTTCACGGCGCTGCTCCTCGGCGAGGCCGTCTGCGCACCTGACGCCTACGGCGTCAACGCCGCCGTGCCGCGCACGCTCGTGCGCTGGCTCATTGCGGCCGAGGCCGAGCGTGCCGAAGATCCCCTGCGCGCGGAGCTGCGCGCCGCGCTCTCCGCGCCGGATGCCGACTGCGCCGGCGTTCCGTGCGCGCTGACGGACTTCTGCTTTATCATCTCATCCGCTGCGGCGCGCACCCGCGGCGCATCCTGCGGCTGGCGCGCGCCGCCTTCGGCGATGCGGCCACGGATGCGGACGTCCTGCGCGCCATGGCCGCGCTCACGCGCTGCCTGTTCCGGCGCCCGGCCGCCCTGCCGGCGCACGTCACGCTCGACAGCAGCGCGCAGGCGCTGCGCTGGCCGCCGGACGCGGCCGGGTCGCTCTGGGGCGACGAGATCGACGCCCTGCGCCGGGAGCTGCCCTGAGACGAAGCTTCCAATATTCATGCATAAGTGCATATCCTGCCGCCGCTTGGATACCCGGAGCGGCAGCGTTTTGCGCATGAAGTTCGCCTTTTTGTGCATATCACCGAAAGAAAGCCGTTTCCTGCGTGAATTTTATTCAAAAAAGGGGTTGACATTTGCGCGAAAAAGGTGAATAATATGCACATATTATGAATGAATAATCAATGGAGGCAACCATGATGAAAAAAGAAGATATCAAAAAAGTCGTCCTTGCTTACTCCGGCGGTCTGGATACGTCCATCATCATCCCCTGGCTGAAGGAGAACTACAATAACTGCGAAGTCATCGCCGTGTCCGGCAACGTCGGTCAGGCCGACGAGCTCGACGGCCTCGAAGAGAAGGCCATCAAGACCGGCGCGTCGAAGCTCTACGTGCTTGACCTGACGGACGAGTACGTAGACGATTACATCATCCCGACCATGCAGGCCGGCGCGATGTACGAGGAGTACCTGCTCGGCACGAGCCACGCGCGGCCGTGCATCGCCAAAGGCCTCGTCGAGATCGCCCAGAAAGAGGGCGCCGACGCCATTGCCCACGGCTGCACCGGCAAGGGCAACGATCAGGTCCGGTTCGAGCTGGCGGTCAAGCACTTCGCGCCCGACATGCCCATCATCGCCCCGTGGCGGGAGTGGGACATCAAGTCGCGTGAGGAAGAGATTGACTACGCCGAGGCGCACAACGTGCCCCTGAAGATCAACCGCGAGACCAACTACTCCAAGGACAAGAACCTCTGGCATCTGAGCCACGAGGGTCTGGACCTCGAGGATCCGGGCAACGAGCCGCAGTACGAGAAGAAGGGCTTCCTCGAGATGGGCGTGAGCCCCATCGACGCGCCGGACGCCCCGACCTATGTCACGCTCGACTTTGAGCAGGGCAAGCCCGTCGCGCTCGACGGCGAGAAGATGAGCGCCAAGGACATCATCCTCAAGCTCAACGCCATCGGCGGCGCCAACGGCATCGGCATCCTCGACATCGTGGAGAACCGGCTTGTCGGCATGAAGTGCCGCGGCGTGTACGAGACGCCGGGCGGCACGATCCTCTACAAGGCGCACAGCGTGCTCGAGACGCTCTGCCTCGACAAGATGACCATGCACGAGAAGCAGAAGCTGGCGGTCACCTTCGGCGAGCTGGTGTACAACGGCCAGTGGTTCACGCCGCTGCGCGAGGCGCTCAGCGCGTTCGTGACCAAGACGCAGGAGCACGTCACCGGCACGGTGCGGCTCAAGCTCTACAAGGGCAACATGATCAACGCCGGCGTCTGGAGCCCGTACTCCCTGTACTCCGAGGAGATCGCAACCTTCGGCGAGAGCGACTACAATCAGGCGGACGCGACCGGCTTCATCAACCTCTACGGTCTGCCGATCGCCGTGCAGGCAAAGGTTGACGGCAAGAGCATGTAAGCGGTACAATAGATATAGAGAAACGATACGATCCCCGCGCCGGGCTTCCCGACGCGGGGACAACTGACGAAGGGAGACCATCACCATGGCAAATGTGGGCGGGCCCGCACGGCCGGCGTGACCGATCCGGTCGCGGACGATTTCAACTCCTCCATCCGGTTCGACAGCCGGATGTACCGCGAGGACATCACGGGCAGCATGGCGCACGCGGCGATGCTCGGCGCGCAGCACATCCTCCCGCAAGCGGACGCCGATGCCATCATCGACGCGCTGCAGGGCATTCTGGATGATCTCGACAGCGGCGCGCTCGCGTTTGACCCCGCGTGCGAGGACATCCACATGTTCGTCGAGCAGGTGCTCACCGCGCGCATCGGCGACCTCGGCAAGAAGCTGCACACCGCCCGCTCGCGCAACGATCAGGTCGCGCTCGACCTGCGTATGTACCTGCGCAACGAGACGAGCGAGGTCATTGTGCTGACAAAGGACGTGCTCGCGGCGCTCGTGGAGCAGGCCAAGGCGCACAAGGGCGACATTCTGCCCGGCTACACGCACCTGCAGCGCGCGCAGCCCATCACCTTCGGCCACCACCTGATGGCCTATGCCATGATGCTCCTGCGCGACATTGACCGCATGCAGGACGCGGTCAAGCGCATGAACGTCTCCCCCATCGGCTGCTGCGCCCTCGCCGGCACGACGTATGACACCGACCGGTTCTTCGAGGCCAAACAGCTCGGCTTTGACGATGTGGCGCGCAACAGTTTGGACGGCGTGTCCGACCGGGACTTCTGCGTCGAGCTGCTCGATGCCTACGCCATCGAGATGATGCACCTCTCGCGCCTGAGCGAGGAGCTGGTGCTCTGGTCGAGCTGGGAGTTTCAGTTCGTGCAGCTCTCGGACAGCTACACGACCGGCTCGTCGATCATGCCGCAGAAGAAAAACCCCGACATGGCCGAGCTCGTGCGCGGCAAGACCGGCCGCGTCTACGGCGACCTCATCGCCATGCTCACGGCGCTCAAGGGCCTGCCGCTGGCGTATAATAAGGACATGCAGGAGGACAAGGAGGCCGTGTTCGACGCGGTGGACACCGTGAAGATGTGCCTGCGCGTCATGGCGCCGATGCTCGCGACCATGACCGTGCGCGCCGACAAGATGCTCCACGCGGCGCAGACGGGCTTTCTCAACGCGACCGACCTCGCGGACTATCTCGTCACGAAGGGCCTGCCGTTCCGCAGCGCGTACAAGGTCTCCGGCCAGCTCGTGGCCTACTGCATCGCGCACAGCACCGTGCTCGAAAAGCTGCCGCTCGAGACGTTCCGGACCTTCAGCGACCTCTTTGACGACGGCGTGTATGATGCCATTGACCTCACCAACTGCGTCACGCGGCGCGTGTCCTATGGCGGCACGTCCGTGCCGAGCGTCGAGGCGCAGATCGTCTGGGTCGAGCAGCAGCTCGGTGAATGAGCACAGACTTTTTGAGCCGGTGTCCCGAAAAGGGGGCACCGGCTTTTTTGTCACTTTTTGTACAGGCAGTACAAAAAGCCACTTGCGGCCGGCAGCGAATTTCGTTATACTGATAGCACCCATTCTAAAAAATAAAGGAGAAATGGCATGAAAAAGAAACTTCTGAGCATCCTGCTCGTGCTGAACCTGATGCTCGCGCTCGTGCCCGCGGCCTTCGCGGCCGATATCGTCGACAGCGGCACCTGTGGCGCCGAGGGCGACGGCAGCAGCGTCACCTGGACGATCGACAAAAACGGCGTTCTGACCGTCACCGGTACCGGTGCGATCACGTCCGACGCCATGCAGATCCGGCAGCTGAGCAATCGCAGCGACGTGACCTCTGCCGTCATCGGCGAGGGCATCACGGACATGGGCGCGCTTTGGCTGGACTACACATCGCTGACCAGCGTGTCGTTCCCGGACACGATCACCCGGCTGAAAAACGTGTGCAGCGGCTGCCCGGAGCTGACGAGCGTGCGTCTGCCGGCCAAGCTGGAGTCGCTTGTCGGCGCCTTCACGGGGTGCAAAAGCCTGACGACGATCGCGCTGCCGGACACACTGAAGTTCATTTCGGGCAGCTTTGCCAGCTGCGAGGGCCTGACCGAGGTCGTGATCCCCGAGGGTGTGACGGCGCTTGGCGAAGGCGTGTTTGACGGATGCACGAACCTCGTGCGTCTGACGTTGCCCTCGACACTGCAGGGGATCGGCAGCTTTTGCTTCGGCGAATGCCGCGCACTCAAGAGCGTTTCCATCCCGGAGGGCATTACAAGACTCGAGAGCCATCTGTTTTACAACTGCACCGGGCTGGAGAGCATTTCGCTTCCCGCCTCACTGACGAGCATCGGCTATCGGACATTCTCCGGTGCCCGCAATGTCAAGGTCGTCTGCTATGCCGGCACGGAGGAGCAGTGGAAGGCGCTCTCCCTTTCAAAGGACCTGTTCTCCGGTGCGAAGATCTGCTACGAGCATCCGGACCATGTCTTTGACCCGCTGACGAATACGCCTGCGACCTGTACGGACGACGGCCGCATCGCCGGTACCTGCACCGTCTGCGGCTACAGCATGGACACCGTGCTGCCCGCATACGGCCATGACTGGGACAAGGGTAGGTCCTCTCGGAGCCGGATGGCCTGCTCTGCGGCTTTATTGAGCACACCTGCCGCCGCTGCGGCGGCACGGGCTATACGGTGCTCGCCCCTGAGGTCCTTGCCTATGAGCAGTTCACGGACATCGACCCCAACGCCTGGTCGTATGAGGGCATCCAGTTCTGCGTCATGATGGGCTACATGTCCGGCACGGGCGACACGACCTTCGCGCCCGACGGCGTGACCACACGCGCGCAGATCGTGCAGATCCTCTATAACTTCGTCGGCGAGCCGGAGGTTTCCGGCAGCACACCGTTCACCGACCTGACGCAGGACTGGTATCAGGACGCGGTGCTCTGGGCGTATCAGACCGGCGTCGTCGCCGGTACGTCGGCCACGACCTTCTCGCCCAACGTCCCCGTGACGCGCGAGCAGATCGCGGTGCTGCTGGCCGAGTTCGCGGACAAGGTGCTCGAAGTCGGCGGCGCCGAGAGCCCGGCCGACCTGTCCGCATACCCGGACGGTGCGCAGGTCTCCAGCTGGGCGCGCGATGCGATGGCCGATGCGGTCGCGCTCGGCATCCTCAACGGCGCCGAGATCGACGGCACGGTCTGGCTTCTGCCGCAGGGGCAGGCCACGCGCGCCGAGGTCGCCACGCTCCTCGAGGGCTTCTGTGCGAGCCTCGCATAAATCCATCTCCGATCACCGAACCGGCGTCCCTGAACGGGGCGCCGGTTTTTTGCCGTTTTTCCATACAGATGGCAGAAAGGCCCCTTGCGGAAGCAGATGAATTTCGCTATACTGATAGCACCCATTCTAAAAAATAAAGGAGAAATGGCATGAAAAAGAAACTTCTGAGCATCCTGCTTGTTCTGAGCCTGATGCTCGCGCTCGTCCCGGCGGCCTTCGCGGCCGAGCCCGCCAGCGGCACCTGCGGCGCGGAGGGGGACGGCAGCAACGTCACCTGGACGCTGGATGCTTCCGGTACGCTAACCTTCACCGGCACCGGCGCAATCCGCGACTATGCGTCCAGCGCGCCGCCGTGGCGTTACAGTGCCGTTACGGTCGTTGTCGGCGAGGGCATTACTCGCCTCGGTGCATATATGCTGGCAGGCAGCACAGTCACATCGGTCAGTCTGCCGTCCACGCTCACGGACGTTGACACGCAAGCCCTGAACGGCTGCCGGTACCTGACCGGCATCACGTTCCCGGATGGTGTGAAGACCATTGGCGAGCAGGCACTGTCAAATTGTACGTCGCTGACGTCTGTCACACTTCCGGCCAGCGTCGAAACGATTGGCGACCGGGCGTTTATGGGCTGCACCATGCTTGCGTCCGTGACGATCCCTGAGGGGCCGACCCATCTGGGTACCAATCTGTTCAGAGGCGATTGGGAGCTTAAGAGCATCCTGCTGCCGCAGAGCCTGACCCAGCTGGATGAGAGCGTGTTTTCTTCCTGCGGCATCGAAACCATAACCATTCCGGACAACGTGACAGTCATCGGCAAGAAGGCCTTTTTCGCCAGTGGGCTGACTGATATTTCCATTCCTGCGGGCGTGACGGATATCGGGGACAGAGCCTTTTCCCAAACGCGTCTGACGAGCGTTACCGTGCCGGCGACAATCCGCTCGTTCGGCAAATACATTTTCAGTGAGTGCGTCGATTTGCACACTGCCGTGCTGGCGGAGGGCATCACCCGCGTGAGCGACGGCATGTTCCGCGACTGCACGAACCTCGCAGACGTTACGCTGCCGCAGACGCTCACGGCCATCGCCCAGCAGGCGTTCTCCGGCTGCACGGATCTTGAGCACATCGCGCTGCCCGAGACTACGGTCAAATACGGCGCGTGTGCGTTCAGCGGCACATATCTGACGGATGTCCGTTTCCCGGCCGGGACGAGCTACCTCGGCAAGGGTGTGCTGAGCAATATGCCCGTCCTGCAGCAGATCACGCTTCCGGATGGACTGACGAGCGTCGGCGCCGAGCTGTTTTTGGGAGACAAGGAGCTCAAAGAGGTTACGCTCCCGTCCGGTTTGACCGCCGTGAGCGACGGCATGTTTTCCGGCTGCACGGCGCTGCAATCGATCGATCTGCCGGACACCGTCGCCTATATCGGCGAAAGCGCGTTTTCCGGCTGCACGGCACTCACGGACCTGACGTTCCCGGCCGGGCTGGAGTCGTTCGGCAGAGAGGCCCTGCAGGGCTGCAGCAGCCTGACGGAGATCACGGTCCCCACCGGCGTGCACGCGCTGCCGGAGGCGGTATTCAGCGGCTGCAGTCGGCTCGTCAACGTCAACCTGCCCGAGGGTCTGACGAGCATCGGCCCCACCGCGTTCCAATCCTGCATCAACCTGCGGGAGATCTCCATTCCCGACAGCGTACAGGCCATTCACGGCTCGGCGTTTGAATGGGCGCTGCGCCTGAGCGACATTCGGGTCGGTGCAGGCAACCCCACCTATCATACGGTCGACGGCGTGCTCATGACCAAGGACGGCTATGAGCTGACGGTCTATCCCGCCGGGCGCCCCGGCATCCGCTATGATGTGCCGGATGGCATTGTGGAAATCGCGCCGAGCGCGTTTTACGGCAGCGGTCTGGTCGCCGTCCGCTGCCCGGACAGCCTGCGCAAGATCGGCCGCACGGCGTTCGCCAACAATGAGCGCCTGCGCTACGTGCAGCTCCCGGCCGGCATGCAGTCGATCGAGACCTGGGCCTTCAGCGGCTCGGACAACATCACGGATGTTTGCTTCGGCGGCAGCGAGGAAGCGTTCCATGCGCTGTGCGATCCGGACTATGTTTTTCCCAGCCGCGTGAATGTGCACAGCTACTCGTACATGGTCATCCCGGGCGCGGCAGAGCTGTTCACGGACGTCGATGCGGACAGCTGGGCGATCCCCGGCATCGACTTCTGCGTGCTGGCGGGGCTCATGTCCGGCGTAGGCGGGAATGCGTTCGCGCCCAAGGGCGTGACCACACGCGCGCAGGTCGTGCAGATCCTCTACAATCTCTCCGGCTGCCCGAAGGCGTATGACGGCTCGCCGTTCACCGATCTCACAGCCGACTGGTATCAGCACTCGATCGTGTGGGCGTACCAGAACGGTATCGTGTCCGGCACGTCGGCCACGACGTTCGAGCCGGAAGCGCCCGTCACGCGCGAGCAGATCGCCGTCATCCTCATGGGCTACGCCGAGAAGGTTCTGGGGCTGGATTTCTCCGCGGACAAGGCCGATCTCGCGGCGTTCCCGGACGGAGCAAGCGTCTCCGACTGGGCGCGTGACGCCGTGTCCCAGTCGGTCGCGCTCGGTCTCATCTCCGGCGCGCAGACGAAAGACGGCACATTCCTGCAGCCGCAGGGCGGTGCGACGCGCGAACAGGCCGCGACGATCCTCATGGGCTTTTACTCGCTCGTGGATGCGGACCTGCGCATGGCGTAGCTCTGCGCATAACGAACGGTGAAAAGGAGAAACCCTATGAAAAAACGCATTTTGAGCCTTGTGCTCGCACTCTGTCTGGCGCTGTCGCTGGCGCCGGCGGCCTTCGCGGCCAACATTGTCGACAGCGGCACCTGCGGCGCGGACGCTGACGGCAGCAACATCGCCTGGACGCTCGACGCTGACGGCAATCTGACCGTCACCGGCGCCGGTCTGCTGCAGAAAAAGGCGTTCCAAAACCGGAAGGACATCGTCACCGTGAAGTTCGTGTGCACGGACGACCGGGACGTCATGTCCATCAACATCCTCGACTACGCCTTTGCCGGCTGCACGAATCTGCGGTCCATCGACTTTGGCAGCCGGGACGCCAGAGACCTGCATGCGCACGCGTTTGAGGGCTGCACGAGCCTGACGGATATCCACTTCGGCAGCAGTTTCGGCTACATCAGCGCCTATGCGTTCCGAGGCTGCACATCGCTACGGCAGGTGACCTTCCCGTATACTGTCTTCCAGGTCAGTAAGTACGCCTTTGCCGACTGCACCGCCCTGACGGAGGTAACGTTTGAACCCGACCCCGACGGGATGGGCGGGCTCAGTACGCTGGGATCCCACGCCTTTGCCGGCTGCACGTCGCTGCGCGCCGTGAACGTGCCCGAGCGTCTCAACCGGATCGACAGCTATGCGTTTTCCGGCTGCAGCTCGCTGGAATGGCTGCCAATCGAACAGTTCGACGTTCTGGAGGCCCACTCCTTCGCCGGCTGGACCGGACTGAAAAGCGCAGTGCTCTCGCCGCAGCTCAAGAGTCTGCCTGACGGCCTGTTTGACGGCTGCACGGGTCTGCAGCGCGTGACGGTTCAGAACAATGTCACCAGCATCGGCACCGGCGTGTTCTCCGGCTGCACCGCACTCACGGACGTGTACTACACCGGCGCGCAGGCGCAGTGGGATCAGATCCGGACTCCGAAGGGCGAGGACGTGCTCGGCAGCGCGGTGCTGCACTGCAACGCGGCCGCGCACACGTTTGCCGGCGACTGGGTCGAGACAACGCCCGCGACCTGCACGGACGACGGCGTTCTGACCCGCATCTGCACCGACCCCGGCTGCGGCCGGACGCAGACGCGCATCGTCCCCTCCCTCGGCCATGACTGGGACGACGGCGTGACCCGCATTGAGCCCGACGGCCTGCTGGCCGGCGTGGTGGTCTACACCTGCGGCCGCTGCGCCCTGATCGCCATAGAGCTGACCGCTCCGGAGATCTGGGCATATCAGCACTTCACGGACCTCGACCCCGAGAGCTGGTCGTACGAGGGCATCCAGTACTGCGTGGCCACCGGACTCATGTCCGGCGTTGGCGGCACAACGTTTCTGCCCGGCGGCGTGACGACGCGCGCGCAGCTCGTGCAGATCCTCTATAACCTGGAGGGTGAGCCGGCCGTCACCGGCAGCACGCCGTTCACCGACCTCACGGCCGACTGGTATCAGGACGCCGTCACGTGGGCGTATCAGAACCACATCGTCTCCGGCACATCGGCTACGACATTTGCGCCTGACCTCGTCGTCACGCGCGAGCAGATCGCGGTCGTGCTCGTGGACTTCCTCATGAACGTCTACGGGCTCGAGCGCACGTGGATACCCGCGGCGCTGGATGTGTATCCGGACGGGCCGGACGTCTCCGACTGGGCGCAGGCCGGAATGTCGGACGCGCTGAGCCTGAAGCTGATCTCCGGCGCAACAAACGGCGAATCACTGGTGCGCCACCTGAATCCGCGCGCGGGCGCCACACGCGCCGAGGTCGCGACCATCCTCGAGAATATGTGCAGCGGCGTGCTCGGCATCGGCTGAGCGTGCCCGCCGCAAAAAGAAACCAAAACCACACGGCACAGGGCGCTTCCGGGCACGGAAGCGCCCTTTTTCTGCAAAAACCAGTTGTTTCCGCACCAAAAATCTGGTATAATAGGGACAATTTGCGGCGTTTGTCGCAAAACCGGAATGAAAAAGGAGAATCAGGATGAAAAAACGACTTCTGAGCATCCTGCTCGTGCTGAGCCTGATGCTCGCGCTCGTGCCGGCGGCCTTCGCGGCCGGTGATGTGAGCGCCGAACTGGGAAGCGACGGCACAACGCTCACCTTCTCCGGCAGAGGCACCGCCACGGCCGACTGCTGGGACGGCGACTGGACCGTCGTCACGCACATTGCCCTCGGGTTTAACATCAGTGGCATCGCCGAGGATGTGCTGGCCCGCTGCGTCAACCTCGTGTCCTTTGAGACCGTCAAGGGCAGCTGGTATCTCCAGACCTACAACGGCGGCCTCATCTCCGAGGACAGTCGGCAGATGCTGGCCGCGCCGAACAAGTGCACGGCTTATGAAATTTTCGACTTGGTGCAGACCGTCAAGACGGGCGCGTTCCGCTACTGTCAGGGGCTGACGGCGGTCACGTTCCCGGCAAGCCTCACCACCATTGAGGCGCAGGCCTTCACCAGCTGCCTGAGCCTGACGGACGTTCAGCTGCCAGACGGCCTGAAGACGATCGGCGACTTTGCCTTTGCCGGCTGCGCCGCGCTGACGAGCGTGCTCATCCCGAAGAGCGTCACGCACATCGGCGCGGGCGCCTTCACCGGCTGCACCGCGCTCACGGCCATCAACTACAGCGGCACCGAGGCCGAGTGGGCCCAGCTGACCAAGGGCGAGAATGCACTGCCGGAGGGCGTGACCGTGAACTTCAACGCGCCCATCCACCACTACGGTTTCTGGACGGGCACGTACCCGAACTGCACGACCGAGGGTCAGCGCACCCGCGCCTGCAAGGACGACGGCTGCGGTCACACGGAGGAAATGACGCTCCCCGCCCGCGGCCACTACTTCGACGGCGGCCGTGTGACGACGCCGCCGACGGAGACCACGACCGGCGTGCGCACCTATACCTGCAAGACCTACGGCTGCAATGCCACGTACACCGAGGAGATCCCCAAGCTTGCCCCGCAGGTGCCCGTGAGCGAGCGCTTTAACGACGTCGACCCCGACGGCTGGGCGTATGAGGACATTGCGTACTGTGTGGAGCACAGCCTCATGTCCGGCGTCGGCGGCCGGAGCTTCGCGCCCGACGGCGTGATGACCCGCGCGCAGATCGTGCAGGTGCTCTATAACATCGAGGGCGAGCCGGCCGTCACCGGCAGCACCCCGTTCACCGACCTCACGTCCGACTGGTATCAGAACGCGGTGCTCTGGGCGTACCAGACCGGCGTCGTCGCCGGCACGTCGGACACGACGTTCGACCCCGAGTCGCCCGTCACGCGCGAGCAGACGGCCGTCATCCTCATGGAGTACGCCGACCAGGTGCTCGACAAGTACCACCCGAGCGAATACGACCGGCTCTTCCCGTATCAGGACCGTGCGGACATCTCCTACTTCGCGCGCACGGCCATGAACTGGGCGGTCGATCACAATCTGTTCAGCGGCGTGCCCGGCCCGGGCGGTCTCTATCTCGAGCCGCAGAGCGCTGCCACCCGCGCGCAGATGGCCGTCATTCTGGCGCAGTTCTGCCGCGAGCTGAACGTCTGGAACGAGCCCATTCCGCTCGTCTGATCCGCATCCGGCTTTCGACCGGCGTCCCTGAACGGGACGCCGGTTTTTTGCACCTGGTGAATTATACGATCAAGTGCAACAGAAAAAAGAAAAGCGGGATGTTTCGGTCGCAGGCAACAATCGAGTACATAAACGAGAAGCTCAAAGCTACCTGGTCACCGGAGCAAATTGCCTGCACACCGTGCGGCTTGAAGATGCCGAACTGGCGCAAGATCGAGCAGCGGCTTGGCTGCGAAGTGTATTTTGCCGATCCGTACTGTGCGTGGCAAAAGGGCACGAATGAAAATGCAAACGGCTTGCTTCGAGCGTTTTATCCGAAAGGCAGAAATCTGTCGCGTGTTGCTCCTGCCACTCTAAAACGAAACCTGGCGCTTATGAACGCCGGGCCTCGTAAGGTTCTTAATTTCCGTTCTGCTCAGGACTTGTGGGACTTTGAACTTGCTTCCTGTTGCACTTAGTTTGACAATTCACTCACCTTATGGCCGGCATGCTCGCGTGCGGACAGAGCTGTTCGGCAAGATGGAGAAATCCGGCACTCCGTCATGTATATATAATGGTATCAGATTCGGAAAAGTGTCGGAAATATATACAAATACGGGGAATGTGCGTATTGCAGGTATACAAAATTCTTTGCTTTTGATACATTTCTCAGAAGATAATTATTGACAATGTGTTAACATCGGTTACAATAAGGATGCAATCATGTGAAAAAGTCAAAATCCGTTACATATGCATGCGCTTCTGAGAGGAGGACATCTTATGAAAACCCGCACGCGCAGGCTCCTGACCCTGCTGCTGATTGCGGCCATGACTATGAGCCTGATGGTCCCGGCACTGGCGGTGAACACCGCGCAGTCCGAGACTCCTTATACTTACGACGCCGGAGACTACACATTCGGCAAGATCTCGCACGCGGACAAAGCGCCCGGCACGCCGGACGGCATCGTGGACTATACCGGCGATGGCACGGTTGCCGTGACCGGCACGGTCACCGGCGCCGACGGTCAGGGCGACCGCGGACAAAGCTACTCCTGGGCGGCCATGGCCTACGGCGACTATGTCTATGTCGGCACGTGCTACGCCGCCATGGGCAAGACCCTCTCGGCCATGGACAGCGTCATGGGGCACAAGTTTGACGAGGAGGTCATGCGCGCCGAGCTCAACGCCGTCTTTAACGGCACGTTTTTCTACGGTGAGGAGGACGGCGGTGTTTCCGACGGCATCCTTGTCAAGATCAACGTCCACACCGGGAGGTCAAGCTGATCATGGCCAAGTCCCTCAACGGCGTCACGCCGCTGTTCCGCAACGCCATTCTCTATAAGGATAAGATCTATTTCTGCGGCAGCGTGACCGCCAACGGCCGCGTCGGCCTGCCGAGCGTCTATGAAGTCGACCCGAAGAACGATAGCTTCCGGTGCGTCTACACGGGGCTTGAAAACATGCAGGAGTACGTGCAGGCATACAAAGAGGGCGTCTGCACCGGCATCCGCGGCATGGCGGTCTATGACGGCAAGCTCGTCATCAGCAACGTCGGCGTCGACGGCGGCTACCTGCTCATCAGCGACAACCCGTCCGAGGGCTTCACGAAGATCGCCACGCAGTCCGATCTCTGTAACTATCCTGCCGTGCACTTTGTCGACAGCGTCTACGGCGGCGGCATCTGGGAGATGGTCGAGTATCACGACAGTCTCTACGTCGCCATGTGCACCGGCACGCCCGCCACGCGCGTGGGCGACAATATGCGCTCGTTCGCCATCGTGCGCGGCGACTGCTCCGGCGACTGGAACGACCCCGCGGCATGGACATGGACGCCGGTCGTCGGCGACAAGGAGGCCGACGGTGCAAAGTATACCTTCGGCATCGACCCCGAGCGCACGCGCGCCGCGGCCTGCAATCTGTGCATTTATGACGGCTACCTCTACATCGGCGAATACAACGACGAGGAGATCCCGCTCGAGGAGCTCATGTTCGATCAGGACTTCGGCTTCCTTGCGCGCAACCTGGAGCAGTCGGTGAACCTCTACCGGATGTCCATCGGCGCGGACGGCACCGAGCAGATGGAGCTCGTCGTCGGCGAGCGGACGAAGATGTTCCCGGCCGGCGGCATCCTGTGCAAGCAATCCGGCTTCGGCGACTATGAAAACCAGTATTTCTGGCAGTCGAAGGTCTTTGACGGCAAGCTCTTTCTCGGCACGTTCGACACCAGCTCCCTGCTCGAGCCGCTCGGCCAGTTTACCAACGGCGACCTGCTGCATATGTCGCGTGACGAGTGGGCCAGCCAGATCGGCTACCTCAAGGTGCTGCTCAAGCTCCTGCTGGATAAGAACAAAAATAACGGCGACGGCACACTGTTCGCCGCCGGCTCCGGCGATGCCGCCGCAGCGATCGATGCCGCCGTCGATGCGGTCAATGCCGAGAGCCCCGAACTCTTCACCATGACCGATACCCAGTACGACACGATGCGTCAGGCGCTCAAGGACGGCGTGTACGACGCGCCCTACAGTGCAAGCACGCTGCGCCGGCTCAACGAGCTCAATGCGCTGCTCGACGAGCTGACCGACCTCGTCGAGACGAACGATATTTCGGGCTTTGTTGCGCGCTACCAGAAGGCGAACGACCTCTATGCGAGCCTCAGCGGCAAGCTGCCCGATGCACTCAAGAAGCTCTATGAAGCGCTCGTGCGCATCACCGAGCTGGAAAACATGAAGGATCTGTGCATCTGCCTGAAAAAGCTCTCGACCGCCACGCGCGGCTTCGGCCTGTATACCATCACGTCCGACAACGGCAAGCTCACGCTCGAGACGCTCACGCGCGACGGCTTCGGCGATCCGTACAACCATGGTCTGCGTGCCTTCGCTACGAACGACGAGCAGGGCTGGATGGTTATCGGTACGGCCAATCCCTTCATGGGCACGCAGCTCTGGCGCACGACCGTGAACACGCCCGATCCGATGGAGCGCTTCACGGATCTCAATCCTTTCAACTGGGCCTACCCCGGCATCCGCTACTGTGTGACCAACGGCCTGATGTCCGGCACGAGTGATATGACCTTCGCGCCCGACGCCGTGATGACCCGCGCGCAGATCGTGCAGGTGCTCTATAACCTCGCGGGCGAGCCGGCCGTCGCCGGCACGACCCCGTTTACCGACCTCACGTCCGACTGGTATCAGGATGCAGTGCTCTGGGCGTATCGGACCGGCGTCGTCGCCGGCACGTCGGACACGACGTTCGACCCAGACGCGCCCGTCACGCGCGAGCAGATCGCCGTCATCCTCATGGGCTATGCGGACATGGTGCAGCACCGCGACCACACATGGCTGCCCGCCGACCTCTCGGCTTTCCCGGATGGGGCGGACGTGTCCGACTGGGCGCGTGACGCCGTGGCCGAGGCGGTCGCGCTCGGCATTCTCAACGGTGCCGAGATCAACGGTGAGCTCCGGCTCCTGCCGCAGGGGCAGGCGACCCGCGCGCAGGTCGCCACGCTCCTAGAGGGCTTCTGCAAAATCCCCGCGTAAATCAAACCCAACACCAAACCGGCGCCCCGTTCAGGGGCGCCGGTTTTTTGCCGTTTTTCGTACCTGTGGTGCAAAGATTTTCTTGCGGCTGGGTGCGGCTTCCGGTATACTGAATGCAGCAATAATTGAAAGCAAAAGGAGAAATGGCATGAAAAAGAAACTTCTGAGTGCAGCGCTCGTGCTGTGCCTGCTGCTGGCGCTGCTGCCGATGGCGGCCTTCGCCGACGGCGATGTGCAGACCGGCACCTGCGGTGACGGTTTGACCTGGACGCTCGACACCGCCGGCACGCTGACCGTCAGCGGCAGCGGCGAGATCAGCGCCAACGCCTTTGCCGTCAACAGCAGGATCGTGCGCGCCGAGATCGGCGCGGGCGTGACGGGCATCGGCATGGGCGCGTTCCTCAAGTGCGCGAATCTCGAGGCAGTCACCCTGCCCGCAGGTCTGACCACCCTCGGCACGGCGGCCTTCGCCTATTGTGAAAAGCTCGCAGCGGTCACGCTGCCCGGCACCCTCAAGAGCACCGGCGGTGGGGCGTTTCAGGGCTGCACGGCGCTCGCTGCCGTGACGATCCTGCCCGGCGTGACGCGCATCGACACGCGCACGTTCAGCGACTGCGCGGCGCTCAAGGAGATCACCATCCCCGCAAGCGTCACGGCCATCGGCGACAGTGCGTTCTCCGGCTGCCTCGCGCTGCGCACGGTGCACTTCGGCGGCTCGAAGGAAGCATGGCAGGCCGTCGAAGTCGGCGAGCACAACACGCTCCTGCGCCTTGCGCGCGTGGACTACAATGCCGTGACCGGCCACCACTTCGGCGACTGGACCGTCACGACCGAGCCCACCTGTGACGAGCCCGGCGTGCGCACCCGTACCTGCGCGGACGCCGGCTGCGCCGAGACCGAGACCGAAGCCATCCCCGCCCTCGGCCACGACTGGGGCGAGGGCGTGACCGTGGCCGAGCCCAGCGGCGCGCAGGGCGGCCGCGTGCGCACGACCTGCAAGCGCTGTGGCGCGGAGTCCCTGCGCTTTACCGATCCCGAGATCCCGGCGTACCAGCAGTTTGACGACGTGGATTTTGCGCTCTGGTCCTACCCCGGCATCGCCTTCTGCGTCAAGACGGGCCTCATGTCCGGAACCGACACGCACACATTCACGCCCAAGGGCGTGACGACACGCGCGCAGATCGTGCAGATCCTCTATAACCTTGCGGGCGAGCCGGCCGTCGCCGGCACGACCCCGTTCACCGACCTCACGAACGACTGGTATCGGAACGCCGTTCTCTGGGCGTACCAGACCGGCGTCGTCGCTGGCACGTCGGCCACGACGTTCGACCCCGAGTCGCCCGTCACGCGCGAGCAGATCGCCGTCATCCTCATGGGCTATGCGGACATGGTGCAGCACCTCAAGCACACGTGGACGCCGGCCGACCTCTCTGCCTTCCCGGACGGGGCAAGCGTGTCCGACTGGGCGCAGGCCGCCATGGCCGACGCCGTGGCGCTGGAGCTGATCTCCGGCGCGGAGACGGACGACGGCATCTTCCTGCAGCCGCAGGGCGATGCCGCGCGCGAGCAGGTTGCCACGATCCTGCAGAGCTTCTGCACGCGGACGCTCGGCTGGAGCTGAGGCGGCGGAAAACCATAGAAAGAAGGAAAAGCGAACATGAAAAAGAGACTTTTGACCGCGGCGCTCGTGCTGTGCCTGCTGCTGGCGCTGATGCCCGCGGCGGCTGCGTACACGCCGGAGGACTGCGTCAACTACTATGGCGGCCATGACTGGCAGCAGGGTGCCGTCGTCGTGCAGCCGAGCGGTGTTCTGGCCGGGCAGCGCGAGTGGACCTGCCGCCGCTGCGGCCGGAACGGCTACACCTATATCGACCCGCCGATCCGGGCCTATGAGCAGTTTTACGACGTGGATCCGAACTGCTGGTCGTATGACGGCATCTCCTACTGTGTCAAGACCGGCGCCATGTCCGGCACCGGTACGCACACATTCGCGCCCTACGGCGTGACAACGCGCGCGCAGATCGTGCAGATCCTTTACGAACTCTCCGGCGCACCGGCGGTGAGCGGCGGCACGCCGTTTCGCGATCTGACGCAGAGCTGGTACCGCAAGGCGGTCGTCTGGGCCTATCAGAACGACGTCGTGTCCGGCACGAGCGGCACGACCTTCTCGCCCGAGGCGCCCGTGACGCGCGAACAGATCGGCTGCATCATGATGAACTATTTCTTCAACGTTTTGAAGCTGAAGCAGCAGTGGGCGCTGGCTGACCTGTCGGAATATCCGGACGGGGATCAGGTGTCCCCCTGGGCGCGCGCATCCATGCAGCACGCGATGTCGATGATCATCTCCGGCGCGGAGATCAACGGCGTTGTGTACATCGACCCGCAGGGCGACGCCACGCGCGAGCAGGTCGCCACGATCGTGGCGGAGTTTTGCCAGTGGGCGTTCAGTGTGAATGGCCACGATCTCTACCACCAGTAACGTACCCGCTCCGGGGCTGCGGCCGTCCGCAGCCCCGGTTTTTGCACCCATCCGCTTAATTTTTCTTAAAGCGGGCCAAAGTCCCTGTGCGGGGGCGGCCCGGATATGTTAGGATAGACCCCAGAGGTGATACCATGGAAAACCTGGAGACCCCCGTCCGCATCCTCGTTGTGGACGATGAGCCGGACATCCGCAATATTTTGCACATCCTGCTCTCGTCGCGCGGCTATGAAGTTGACGAGGCCGAAAACGGCCTGCGCGCCGTGGAGCTCGTGCGCGCGCAGCCGGACTATGATCTCATTATATTGGACATCATGATGCCCGGCATGGACGGTGTCGCCGCCTGCACGGAGATCCGGCAGCACAGCGTCGCGCCGATCCTGTTTCTCACGGCGAAGGCCCAGCCCGCCGACATGAGCGACGCCTACGGCAGCGGCGGCGACGATTATCTCATCAAGCCCTTTTCCAACCACGAGCTGTTCCTGCGGGTCGATTCGCTCATCCGGCGCTACCGCGTCTACCACGGCAAGGGCGACGCGCCGACGGTCATCGACGCGCTCGAGATCAACCGCGACAAAGGCACCGTGTGCAAAAACGGCCGCTCGGTCGAGATGACCAAGACGGAGTTTGAGCTGCTGCAGTACCTGATCGCCAACCGCGGCACTTCCGTGTCTGCGCGCAAGCTCTATGAGGACGTCTGGCATGAGAAGTTCCTGCCCAGCTCTGCCAACACCGTCATGGTGCACATCCTCAAGCTGCGCAAGAAGCTCGAGGACGATCCCGCCAACCCGACGCTCATCCGCACGGTCTGGGGAAAGGGGTATCAGATTGATTAAGAAGTGGCGCTCATCGATCAATGCGCGCATGATCGTCGTGCTGCTCGCGGCGCTGGCCGTGGGCGCCGGGTGCTATTTCGGCTGCTACCGGCTCGGCGTGTGGACGATCAACCACTGGTACATGTCGGCCGATGCGATCGAGGTTCGCAACCAGCAGCATGCGTGCAGCCTGCAGCTGTACGTGGAGAGCAACGGCGTCTCCTCGCGCGACACGGTGGCCATCGGGCAGTGGCTGCGCAGTGAGAAAAACGCCAGCGTCATCGTCTATCAGGCGGAGGGTGACCCGTATGAGGCCGGCACCTGGGGCACAAACCAGCTGCTCGACGATACGACGCAAAACGATCTCGCAGCGCTCGGCTACAGTTTTTATACCCTGCAGTTTGCTGACGGAGAGTGCCGCGTCGCCATGTGCGATTACTCCGAGTCACGACTGTTCGGCTACACGCAGTTCGGCGCACTCGTGGTGGGCTTTGTGGTCTATTCGTGTATCGCCATCGGCTTCACGCGGCGGCTCACGCGGCGCGTCACGCGCCTGTCGGAGACCGTCGGCGCGGCCGGCGCGCTCAACCAGACCATCCCCGTCGTCGGCACGGACGAGCTCGCGCGCCTGGCAGCCAGCGTCAACACCATGCGCGACATGATTTTAGAGCGCACGCGCAACGAGCAGACCGCCTGGCAGGCCAACAGCGACCTCATCACTGCCATGTCGCACGACATCCGCAACCCCCTCACGTCGCTCATCGGCTATCTCGACCTGCTCGAGATGAGCCAGGACCGCCTGCCGGAGGACCTGTGCAGCTACGTGCTCGCCAGCCGCGACAAGGCCTATCAGCTCAAGGATCTGACGGGGGAGATGTTCCGGTATTTTCTCGTCTTCAGCCGCGGCGAACAGGAGACGCACCCCGAGCCCTACGACGCGCAGATCCTCTGCGCGCAGCTGCTCGGCGAGTGCGCGGCCGAGCTGCGCAGCCGGGGCTTTGACGTCAACCTCCTGCTGCTGACCACGCCCTGCACCGTCACGACCGACGTGCAGATGCTCAAGCGCGTGACGGATAACCTCCTGTCGAACATCGAAAAGTACGCCGACCCCGCCGCGCGCCTGACCATTCTGGCCGAGTGCGAGGGCGAGCGGCTGCACGTCTGCTTTGCCAACCGCGCGCGCCGCGAGCTTGCGCGCGTCGAGAGCAACCACATCGGCCTGCGCACGTGCGAGGCGATCCTGAAGCTGTTCGGCGGGCAGTTTTTCACCCACCGCGTGGGTGATGATTTTTCGGCTGAGCTTGTCCTGCCGGTCACGCCGCCGGACACGGATGGGTAAAAGGGCGGCGCGCCGCATGACCGTTGTCGCCGTTCCCAAAGCCTCTGCGCCGCGGGGGAGCCCGATGGGGCAAGGCACGCCTCGGTTGCGATTTGGCATTGCCTCCGGCGAGACCTTTCCCTTACGAAGTGAGATTCGCTGCGCACTTTTCAAGCCTTCCCCTAAAGGGGAAGGTGGCGCGGCGGTACGCCGTGACGGATGAAGTGTCGTCAGATGCGGGACGCATTATCGGTGCCGCTGGAGAAAACCGTGGCCTTTCCACCGCATCCGCTTCGCTGCGCTCAGCACCTTCTCGGCAAGGAGAAGGCAGCGCGCACGCCAACTGCTCCCGCGGGGAGAAAGCTTAGGACACGCATCGCATCGCCGGTGCCGCCGGAGGAACTCCCCCGCACACCGCAAAGCAAAAAGCACCGTCTCCCAATCGGGAGACGGTGCTTTTTGCCGTTCAAAAATTCCGTTTTCACGAGCCGCTGCCCGTCGAGGGCACCGGCGCGGTGACCTCCGTGCGCGTGACGCCCTTGGAGAAGGTCAGACTCTTGAGGATGGTCGAAAAGTCGTTGGACATGCTGCGGTAGAGGTCGGCGTTCTCGTTAGCGAACTGCACATCGGTCGGCAGCTCGGCAATGAGGTTGTAGTTTGCGCCGTCGACGGTCAGGCCGCAGATTGCCTGATACTCCGGCAGCTCGGTATAGTCATAATCGGTAGGAAAGACCTCAAGCATGAACAGGAAGCCGCCCAGACCGTTGTCGTGGTCGGTCTTTTCGTAAAAGCCGACGTAATAGCCGCCGTCGTTGGCGCCGCACTCGGTCAGGTAATGGTCGCCCCAGCTGGCCGGCAGCGTGACGGAAAAATAGCCGCCCTTGCCGTTGTCATACGTCGGGCAAAGGGTGATGTCCTCCGCCTTTTTTGCCGTGTCAGCCGTCGGCTGGACAGACGCGGCGGCCTTGTCCCCGCGGCCGCAGGCGGCCAGTGCGAGTACCGTTGCCAGCGCCAGTACGAGCGCCAGAATGCTCCGTTTCATGCAGATCGCTCCTTTCCGAATCTTTGCATGGGCATATTATACGCCTCCGGCCCGTGTGTGTAAAGTCCCCCCCGCCGGACAGCGCGCAGCGCACAAAAAAGATGCACGCCAGAAATATTTGACGTGCATCGGTGCGAAAGGTTCCGGTTTTTTTACGCGGCAACAGGCTTGCTGCGCTTGCGCATGACGATCTGCAGCACGATGACGACCACGATGACCGCGACGCCGACGATGTCAGTCATAAGGCTCCGGGTCGATCAGGCACAGGCCGCCGGCGGCGAGCAGGATGCGCTGCCACCAGGGTGTGCGCGTGACGATATAGCCCTCGAGCGCGGCGGCGATGCCGAAGATGCCGAGGCACGACGTGATGATGACCTGGATGGCGGCGAGCACGCCCTGATCCATGAGCAGCATGGAGGGGTTCATCGCGAAGATGTACGGCACGATGAACGCCGCGATGGCGAGCTTCGTCGCATTGATGCCGGTCTTCATGGGGTCGGACTTGGCGATGGCGGAGCCGGCGTAGGCCGCCAGCGCGACCGGCGGCGTGATATCGGCGACGATGCCGAAATAGAACACGAAGAAGTGCGCCGCGATCTTCGGAATGCCGAGCGTGATGAGGATCGGCGCGCAGGTGGAGGCCATGATGCAGTAGTTCGCGGTCGTGGGCACGCCCATGCCGAGCACGATGCAGCAGAGCATGGTCAGGAAGAGCGCCAGCAGCAGCGAGAGCGTCGGGTTCGGGATGGCGCTGCTGATCGCAATGACGCCGCTGATGAGCTTGGACGCCAGGCCCGTGACGGTGATGCAGCCCGCGATCATGCCGGCCATGGAGCAGGCCACGGCGACCGTGATGCTGCCCTTGCCGCCGGCCTCGAGCGAGTCGAGGATCATCGGCCGGTCTTTTTGGCGGTGACGCCGACGGTACTGCCGCGTTTCGTCTCCCGCACCTCGGCCGAGGCGTCACAGATCGTGCCGACCAGGCTCACGGCGATGGAGATGAGGATAGCGATGGCAGCCGCATACTGCAGCGAGCGGATGTTCGCCGTGACCACCCAGATCAAGGAACACAAGCGGCAGCAGCAGGTAGACGTTGCGCATGAGATACTTGAAGCGTGGCAGCTCCGAACGCGGGATGCCCTTGAGGCCGAGCTTCTTGGCCTCGAGATGCACGGAGATGAAGATGCCGCCGAAATACAGCACGGCAGGCAGGATGGCCCAGAGGGTGACCTGACCGTAGGTGACATTCATGTACTCGGCCATGAGGAACGCGGCCGCGCCCATGATGGGCGGCATAATCTGGCCGCCGGTCGAGGCGGCCGCCTCGACCGCGCCGGCGAATTCGGGCTTGTAGCCGGTACGTTTCATCATCGGGATGGTAACGAGCCGGTGGTGACGGTGTTGCCGACGGAGGAGCCGGACACCATGCCGCACAGTGCGGACGAGATGACCGCGACCTTGGCCGGGCCGCCGGAGGTCCAGCCGGCGATGGCATTGGCGAGATCAATGAAGAAGCTCGAGATGCCGGTGCGCTCAAGGAAGCCGCCGAAGATGATGAACACGGCGATGAACTTCGCGCACACCTGCACGGGCGTGCTCAGCACGCCGGACGTGCCGAAAAAGAGCGTGTAGATCACGCGGCCGAGCACCTGATCAAACGTCTGGCCGGCGTTGAGCATACTCACGAACGTGTACACGAGCAGCGCGCCGACGACCACAAGGATCGGCAGGCCGACGCAGCGGCGGCAGAGCTCGGCCAGCACGAGGATGCCGGCCACGCCGACGGCGATGAGAAACGGCGTCATCTTGGCGGCGCTGGTGAGCGTCTTGATGAGCGTACGGAGTAGTTAAAGCAGTAGTAGAAAAACGCAGCCGCGCCAATGACCATGATGACAATGTCATACCACGGCAGGCGGTTGGCATGCACATGCTTCTTGCTGGCGGGGTAGGTCAGATAACCCATGATGACGATCAGCCCGAGGAACGCGGTCAGGCGGATCTCGAGCGCGGCCGTGCTGAACAGCGTCGACCAGATGCAGTAGACCGAAAACAGCGCCATGACGACGGAGATAACGATCTTGGGCTTGCCCGCCCAGATGCGGGTGGCGGATTCGCGGTCATACTTGCGCATGACGGCGTCCATATCCTCCTTCAGAGAAGCGCTTCCGCAGCGGCTGCGGCCTTTTTGGTGTCAGACATAGAGAGGAAACCTCCGTTCCGGGTAGAATGGAAAAGCTACGGCGTCAGGGGTACTGACGCCGTAGCGAACATTTACGGGATGCAGCGCATCACCGGGTCGGGCATCAATAGGTGCCGGCCTTGATGGTGGCGGCGGTGTAGTACGGGGAAGCGGAAAGCAGGGACTGCACATGGCTGTCGTCGAGGCTGACGAGGTAGACGCTGCCGGCGGTGGCAAGGTCGGTGATGGCCGTGGTGGGCGCACCGGCGACGATGAACGCGGCGTCGATCTTGCCGTCCTTCAGGCTCTCGGCGCTGTCGCCGAAGCTCTGGTACACGGCGGAGATGTCAGACTCCTTGAGGTCGTAGGCGCTGAGCACGTCAATGGCGTTGAAGTACACGCCCGAGCCGGCCGCACCGATGGAGACCTTCTTGCCGGCGAGGTCGGCAACGGTCTTGATGTCGGGGTTGGTGGTGACGATCTGCACCTGCTCCTGATACAGCTGGGCAACGACGGAGAAGCCGGTGACGGGGCTGTCAAACAGGCGCTGGCCGTTGTAGGCGTAGTTCATAACGTCGCTCTGCACGAAAGCGAGCTGGACGTTGCCGTTGGTCAGGTCCTCAACGTTGGCCTGAGAGCCGCCGGAGGTGAGGCGCCGTGACCTTGCAGTCGGACTTGCCGGAGACGAAGGAAGCGAGCACGCCGCCGAAGGCGTAGTACGTGCCGGACTCGCCGCCGGTGCCGAAGCTGAGCGCGGAAGCGGTGCCGGTGCCGGCGCCGTCCTTGACCGCGTCGACCTTGACGCCCTTCTCCTCAAAGTACTTGGCAGCGCCGGGGTGATACGGCACGCCCTTGACGGAGGCGGCAGCCTCGAGGCTCAGCTCCGCGCCCTTGCCGTGCTGAGCAGCGATGGCGTCGAGGTTGTTGAAGATGGTGGACACGAACGCATAGATCTTGATCGGTCGGAACGTCGTCGCGCGCGATGACGATCGCGCCGACGGAGACGGTGTTGGTATCGACCTTGGAAGCGGAACCCGTGTCGTCGGTCTTGGTGTCGGTGCCGCCGCCGCAGGCGCACAGCGCAAACACCATGACGAGGGCGAGCGCCAGCGCCACGATTTTGTTGAACTTCATAGTCGTTTCTCTCCTTTTTGAAATTTTCCTCTTGCAAAGATTCAATATGTGTTCATTATACCTGCAATTTGTGCAAATTTCAAGCGAAAAAATGAAACTTTATGCCTGCTCGTGTGCAAAAACTTTCACACACTAGCGGATTTCTGATACAAACCGCCACATCTTGCGCCGCTTGGGCAAATTTTCCCACTCCGGGCACAAGATGCCTCACACAAGTAAGCAAAAATCCGGCCCGTGCAAAAATTGCACAGGCCGAATCATCGACCGGAATGCGTTATGCGTCCTTGTCCTTGTCCGCGTCCGGGTCGGGCTGCACGAGCACACGCTCGACGCGGCGGCCGTCCATGGCGAGGACCGTGACGGTGAGGTTTTCATACCGGAAGCTGTCGCCCGGCTTTGGGAACGTGCCGAAGCGCTCGAGCGTCCAGCCGCCGACGGTGGTGCTGTCGGCATCGTCGAGGGCGTCCTCGGGCCAGTCGAGCAGCTCGAGAAAGTCCGAGAGCGTCATGGCGCCGTCGAGCTCATAGCCGCCGTCGGGCCGCGCGACGACCTCCTTTTCCACCACGTCCTTCTCGTCCCAGATGTCGCCGACGAGCTCCTCGAGCACGTCCTCCATCGTGATGACGCCGAGCGTGCCGCCGAACTCGTCCGTGACGACGGCGAGGTGCTTCTGCTCGCGGCGGAGCTTTGCCAGCACGTCGGGCAGACGCGTGGTCTTGTACACAAAGCACGGCGGGATGAGCTGCGCGCGCAGGTCGTCCGGCCGGCCGTCCATCATGGCCTTGTAAAAGCGGTTGAGGTACAGGAAATCCGATGATGTTGTCCACGCTGCCGGAGTAGACCGGCAGGCGGGAATACGACGAATCGTCGATGATGCGCACGATCTCGTCCCAGTCGTCGTCGATGTCGATGGCAACCATGTCCACGCGGGCAGTCATGGCCTCACTCGCGCTGATGTCGGAAAAGTCGAGTGCGGAGCGCAGCAGCTCGCTGCGATCCTCGTCGAGCACGTCCTCGTCCTCGGCCGTCTCGATGATCGACTGCAGCTCCTGCGAGGCGGCCTCCTCGGGGTCACCGTCGCCGGTGTCGCCGTGCAGGGGGCGCGTGATGAGGTGCACGAGCCCGACGACGAGCCAGATGACGGGGTACAGAATGAACGACAGCGCGCGGATGACATACGCGTTGCGCAGAGCGATGCCGTTGGCGTTCTGCTTGGCGACGATCTTCGGCATCGTCTCGCCGAAGATGATGACCAGCAGCGTCAGCACGACGGTGGACACCCACGTCCACTGCTCGCCCGCGAGCAGGATGACGATCACGGAGCCGAGCGACGACGCCGCGATGTTGACGAGGTTGTTGCCGATGAGGATAGCGCTGAGGGTGCGGTCGAAGTGGTCGAGGATGCCGACGGCCGTTTTCGCGCGGCGGTCGCCGTCCTCGGCGGCGTTTTCGAGCCGCAGGCGGTTGGCCGACGAATACGACATTTCCGACGCGGAGAAGAACGCCGACAGCGCGATCAGCACGACGAGCGCGGCAAAATACCACACGATGCTCATGCCGACTCGCCCCCTTTCTCCGGGGCGGCGTCCGCGGGGGCGGCCTCGTCGGTCTCCTCCGGCAGCAGGCGCACGACGAGCTTGACGATGCGCTTTTGCTTCATGTCGGAAATGCGCACGTCGAGCCGGTGATAGCGGAAGCCCTCCCGCTCGCGCGGGATGTAGGAAAACTGCTCATACGTCCACTCGCCGAGCAGCTTGTAGCGCAGCTCCTCGTCATCCTCGGGGTCGGTGTAGTCGAGCCGGTCGAACACCTCGCCGACAGTCATCTCGGCATCGACCTCGTAGCGGCCGCCGCCGAGCGGCACGAACGACTCCTCCACGACGTCGTCCTCGTCCCAGATCTCGCCGACGAGCTCCTCAACGATGTCCTCCACGGTCACGATGCCGAGGGTGCCGCCGTAGTTGTCGGTGACGATGGCGAGATTGGCCTTGCGGCGGCTGAGCTCGGGCAGCACCTCGGCGATGAGGGTGCTCTGGTGCACGAACACGGGCTCGTCGAGCAGGGGGCCGGACGTCCACGGCCTTGCCGCCGGCTTTGATGCAGGCCTTGATGTATTTGCGGATCTGCAGGATGCCGATCACATTATCAATGCTGTCGGCGTACACGGGCAGGCGGCTGTGGCGCTGCTCGCGCACGTAGGCGAGGATCTCCTCCGGCGGATCGTCCACGTCCACGGCGGCGACGTCCACGCGCGCCGTGATGACGCTCTCGACCGGCACCTCGGCAAACGACAGGGCCGAGCTCATGAGCTCGCCGCGCTCGGCGGTCAGCTCCCCGTCGTCGGTCATGTTCTCAATGATGTCGGCCAGCTCATCCTCCGTCACGGTCACGGCGGGCTCGCTCTGGATGCGGCGGGCGACGGCGTTGCCGAAGGCGGTGAGCGGCGGACAGGGGTTTAAAGAGCACCATGAAAAACCGCAGCGAGCGCGCCGTGCGCATGGCCAGCCGCTCGGCGTATTTCTTGGCGATGCTCTTGGGCAGCATCTCCCCTGCGAAGAACACGACCACGGTCGTGATGAGCGTGCCGGCGGTGACGGCCCACATGCCCCACTGCCGCTGCACGGCCACGGTCACGAGCGTCGCGATCGTCAGGTGCAGAATGTTCGTGCCGATCAGCAGCGTCGTGATCGCCTGATCGAAGTGGTCGAGCACATACATCGCCTGCTGTGCGCGGCGGTTGCCGTGGTCAGCGGCGGCTTTGAGCCGGATGCGGCTCGCGGATGCAAACGCTGTCTCCATGATGGCGAAATAGGCCGCACCAAGGAGCAGCACGATGATAGCAGGCAAAAGATTCCATAAATCCTGCTTAGGGCCAGCGTCCATTGCGGATCATCACACTCCTGAATATCTCCCCCGGCCGGTGCCTATCCGGACGGGAGATAAATTAACGTTCATGATACCATAAAATGCCCGGCGCGTCAACGGGTTTTCTCCTCCGTGACGGCGACATTGCCGGGCCCCGCGAGCTCGCGCAGCTCCTCGACGAGCGCGGGGTGCACGACGCAGCGGGCCGCGGCGCGCTTGCCCGTGTCCTCGAACACGAGCACGAGCTGCTCGTCGCCGGGGAACATTTTCAGGATCAGCTCGATGCGCTTCACGGCCGGGTGGTCCTTATCCGGCAGACGCACCCAGAGCCGGTGCCGCTTCGGCGGCTCGGGCCGGGGCGGCGGATCGCGGCGCGGCGGCGTGCGCAGGGTCTGGAGTCCCTGCTCGGTCAGCGGCAGGACCTTGTCCGCCACGAGCTGCGGGTCGGATTCGTCGCGCGTCGAGATGCGCCCGGCCACGAACAGCGCGGGATTTTCCTGCGCGAGCAGGTCGCGGCAGGCATCGAGCGCCGGCGAAAACACGAGCACCTCCATGCTGCCGCCGTCGTCCTCGAGCTGGAGGTAGGCCATGCGGGTATTCTTGCGCGTGGCGCGCTCGCGGCTGGCGGTGCAGATGCCGGCAAGCACGACGCGCTGCCCGTCGCGGTAGCGGTGCGCGGCGGTGGCCGGGGCGTGAAAGCTCGCGAGGATGTCACCCATGGGTGCGGCCTTGGCCTGCTGCGCGAGCGCGCGGTAATCGTCCATCGGGTGGCCGGTGAGGTAGAGCCCGGTCGTCTCGCGCTCCATGGCCATGCGCTCCGCGCGCGTGAACTCCTCCACGTCCGGCAGCACGAGCTGCGTCGTGTCGGTGGGCGCTCCCCCGTCGTCCGGCGCGCTGAAGAGGTTCATCTGGCCGGTGAGATTCATGCGGCTCTCGCTCGCGGCGCCATTGAGCACGCGGTCGACCGACTGCATGAGCGCCTTGCGCTTGTAGCCCATGCGGTCAAAGCACCCGGCGCGGATGAGACTCTCGACGGCGCGGCGGTTGAGGTCGTGCCCGTTCATGCGGCGGCAGAATTCGTCAAACGCCGTAAACGGTCCGCCGATCTCCCGCTCGCGCATGAGCGCCTGGATCAGCCCACGCCCCACGCCCTTGATGGCCACAAGGCCGAAGCGCAGGTCATTGCCCTCGACGGTGAAGTCCGCGTCGGACGCGTTGATGTCCGGCGGCAGCAGGCGGATGCCCAGCTCGCGGCACTCGGCGATGTACTCCGTGACCTTCGGCGTGTTGTCGAGCACGGAGGTCAGCAGCGCTGCCATGTATTCGTGCGGGTAGTTGCGCTTCATGTACGCCGTGCGGTAGGACACGATGGCGTAGGACACGGCGTGCGCCTTGTTGAAGGCGTAGCTTGCAAAGGCGAGGATCTCGTCGTAAATTTCGTTTGCCGTCTGCTCCGGCACGCCGCGCGCCACCGCGCCGGGGATATTCCGCTCCGGGTCGCCGTGCACGAACGCAGCGCGCTCGGCCGTGATGACGGCCTCTTTTTTCTTCGACATGGCGCGGCGGATCATGTCCGCCTGCCCGAGCGAGAACCCGGCCAGCTGCCGGAAGATCTCGATGACCTGCTCCTGATAGACGATGCAGCCGTAGGTCACGGACAGGATCGGCTCGAGCAGGGGGTGCTTGTAGGTGATGCGCTCCGGGTGCGCCGAGCAGGCGAGAAACCGCGGGATGCTCTCCATCGGCCCGGGGCGGTAGAGCGCGATGACGGCGGTGATGTCCTCGATGCTGTGTGGGCGCAGCCCCATGCACACGGCCGTGATGCCCGCGCTCTCGAGCTGGAACACGCCGACGGTGCGCCCGGCGGCGAGCATATCAAACGTCTTCGGATCGTCGAGCGGGATGTGCTCGACCTGAAACCCGGCTCGCGGCGGCGCACCTGCCGCGCCGCGTCCTCGAGCACGGTGAGGTTGCGCAGGCCGAGAAAGTCCATCTTCAGCAGGCCGAGCTCCTCGAGCGTCGTCATCTGAAACTGGCACACGAGTGCGCCGTCGTTGCTCGCCAGCGGCACGTAGGCATACACCGGCTGCTCCGTGATGACCACGCCCGCCGCGTGCGTGGACGCGTGCCGCGGCATCCCCTCGATGGCGCGGGCCGTGTCGATGAGCTGGTGCAGCCGGTCGTCGCCGTCATACATTGCGCGCAGCGTCTGCGACTGCTGCAGTGCCTCGTCGAGCGTGGTGTTGATGCCGCCGGGGATGGCCTTGGCCACAGCGTCGGTCTCGGCGTAGGTCATGTTCATGACCCGGCCGACGTCGCGCACGGCCGCGCGCGCGGCCATCGTGCCGAACGTGACGATCTGCGCCACGTGGTCGGCGCCGTATTTGCGGATCACGTAGTCGATCACTTCCCCGCGCCGCTGCACGCAGAAGTCCACGTCGATATCCGGCATACTCACGCGCTCCGGGTTGAGAAAGCGCTCGAAGTAGAGGTTATATTGCACGGGGTCGACATCCGTGATGCCCAGGCAGTAGGACACGACGCTGCCGGCAGCGCTGCCGCGCCCCGGCCCGACGGGGATGTGCTGCCCCTTGGCGTAGGCAATGAAATCGCTCACGATGAGAAAGTAGTCCACAAAGCCCATGCGCCGGATCATGTTGAGCTCATAGTCCAGCCGCTTGTGCACCTCCGGCCGGTCGCCGTAGCGTCGTGCAAAGCCGCGCTCGCACAGCTTCGTGAGATAGGCGTCCGCGTCCGTCTCCCCCTCCGGCAGCAGAAACGCGGCAGGTGGTAGTGGCCGAACGTGAAGTCAAAATGACAGCGGTCAGCGATGCGCTGCGTGTTTTCCACCGCGTCGGGATATTCGTCAAAGAGCGCGCGCATCTCGGCCTCGCTCTTGAGGTAAAACTCATCGTTCGGAAAGCGCAGCCGGTCCGGACTGTCGAGCGTCTGGCCGGTCTGGATGCACAGCAGCACGTCCTGATTGTAGGCGTCCTGCTTTTTAATGTAGTGCACGTCGTTCGTCGCCGCGAGGGGGATGCCCGTCTCGCGGTGGATGCGCAGCAGCGCCGCGCGCACGCGCGCCTCGTCGGTCATGTGGTGGTTTTGCAGCTCGAGGTAGAAGTTCCCCTCGCCGAACAGCTCCTGCAGCTCCACGGCGCGTGCCTTGGCCGCCTCATAATCTCCCCGCAGCACCGCGCGCGGAATGTCGCCCGCCACGCAGCCGCTCAGACAGATGAGCCCCTCGGCGTGCTTGTGCAGCAGCGGCCAGTCGATGCGCGGCTTGCCGTAAAACCCGCGCTCAAACGCCGCCGACACGAGGTAGCACAGGTTGTGGTAGCCCGTCTCGTCGCGGCAGAGCAGGATCAGGTGCGTGTAGGCGTCGTCCACACCGTGGACGCGGTCGGTCATGCCGCGCGGGGCGACATAGACCTCGCAGCCGATGATCGGCCGGATGCCGGCAGCGACCGCCGCCTTGTAAAAAGCGACCGCGCCGTACATGACACCGTGGTCGGTGATCGCCAGCGCGGTCTGACCCAGCTCTTTGGCGCGCTCGACGAGCGGCCCGATGCGGCAGGCGCCGTCGAGCAGGCTGTATTCACTATGTACGTGCAGATGTGCAAACCCCATCGTGCGTTCCTTTCAGTCGTCCATGTGAAATTCCATGAGTTTTTTCAGCCGGTAGTTCAGACAGCTCTTCGTCACCGGCGGATACGAGAGCGTGGCGAGGTCGGCCAGGCTGGCCTCGGGATTGGCAATGCGCAGCAGCGCCGCGCTCTGCAGCTTCTCCGGCAGCACGTCGAGCCCGTAGTCGCGCTCGATGCGGCGGATGGCGTCAATCTGCTCCTGCGCCGCGGCGACGACCTTGTCGGCGTTGGCGGTGTCGCAGTTGACCTTGCGGTTGATGGAGTTGTTCATGGACTTCTCCACCTTGGCGGACATGATGTCCATGGCGGCGCAGGGCGCGCCGATCTTGGTCAGAAAGTCCTCAATGGCCTCGGACTTCTTTAAAGTAGAGCACGGTGTTGGCGCCGCGGTCGATGCTGCGCGCGGCAAAGCCCAGCTCTGTGAGCAGGGCGGCCGTCTCGCGGCTGACGCTTGCGTGCGCCGTGATGAGCTCGAGGTGGTAGTTCTTGCTCGGGTCGGTCACGCTGCCGCCCGCGAGAAACGCCCCCCGCAGGAACGACGCCTTACAGCAGTCGTTTTCGAGCACGGCGAGGTTGATATGGTGCGCGACCGTGCGCGAGAGGTCGGCGCCGAAGGCGGCGAACACCGTCTCGATGGCGGCGCGGTCGGTGATGGTCAGCACGTGGCGGCCGCCGGTCTTTTCGGCGGCAGGGCAAAGTGCGCGCCGAACGCGCGGCGAAAAAGCTTCGGCAGCCGCTCGGCCAGCGCGTCGCACGCCGTGACGATGCGGATCTCCCGCGTCGTGAACGTGTGGCAGTACAGCAGCACGCCGTAGGCCTCGGCCACGGCGCAGCAGTGGCGGCTGACCGGCACGCGGCACAGCTCGTTTTTGACTTCGGATGCAAAGGACATGGCGCGCCTCCGCTCAGGTCTTGGGGAAATCCCGGTTGCGCAGGCGGACGTTGGCGTCGCGCGCGGCGAGATAATCCGTCAGTACCTTGGCCACGGCCACGCTGCGGTGCTGGCCGCCGGTGCAGCCGATGCCGATCGTGAGCGCATAGCGCCCCTCGGCGGCGTACTGCGGCAGGAGAAAGTCGATCATGTCGGTGAGCTTGGAGAGGAAATTCTTCGCCACGTCGCTGCGCAGGACGTATTCCTGCACCTCGGCGTCCATGCCGCTCATAGGGCGGAGCTTTTCGACATAAAACGGGTTCGGCAGAAAGCGCACGTCGAACACGAGGTCGGCGTCGATCGGGATGCCGTACTTGAAGCCGAAGGACACGACGTTGACGAGAATGTCGCGCCGGGTGCCGCCGTCGGCAAAATACTCGCAGATGCGCTTTTGCAGCATGGCGAGCGTGAGGCCCGTCGTGTTGATGACATAGTCCGCGCGCTCGCGCACGGGGGCGAGCAGCTCGCTCTCGCGGCGCACGGCCTCGGGCAGAGAGCAGCCGCTCTCGGCCTGCAGCGGGTGCGGCCGGCGCGACTCCTTGTAGCGGCGCACGATGGCGCTCTCCGACGCCTCGACGAACAGAATGCGGTAATCCACGCCCATGCTCGCAAGCTCCCCGAGCGCGGCAAAGAGCTCGGTAAAGCTCTCCTGGCTGCGGATGTCCGTCACGAGCGCGACCTTTTCATACCGTCCGCGCGTGGCAAGGCACAGCTCGGCAAACTTCGTCAGCAGTGCCACCGGCATATTGTCCACGCAGTAAAAGTCCAGATCCTCCAGCACGTCGGCCGCGCGGCTCTTGCCGCCGCCGGACAGGCCCGATACGATCAGAAATTCCATCCCGTCACCCCCGGATGATCTTCACTTCCGGCTCGAGCTCCACGCCGGACGTGCGCAGTACCTCGCTGCGGATGTGGTCCATGAGCCGCAGCACATCGTCAAACGTGGCCCCGCCGCGGTTGACGACGAAGCCCGCGTGCTTCTCACTCACCTGCGCGCCGCCGACGGCATAGCCCTTGAGCCCGGCCGATCGATGAGCGCAGCGGCGTAGCCCCCCACGGGGCGCTTGAACGTGCTGCCCGCGCTCGGCAGCTCCAGCGGCTGGCGGCTGCGGCGGCGCTCGCTCAGGTCGAGCATACGCGCCCGAATCTCCGCCGGGTCGTCCGGCGTGAGCGCGAGCGTGCTGCCGAGCACGACACAGTCCGTGTCGGAAAACACGCTGTGCCGGTAGCCGAACGCGTGCTCCGCGCCCTCTGCCTCGCACAGGTTCAGCTCCCTGTCCAGGTAGCGCGTCGAGACGACGACGTCCTTCATCTCGCCGCCGTAAGCGCCCGCGTTCATCGACACCGCGCCGCCCAGCGAGCCGGGGATGCCGTGGGCAAACTCCAGCCCCGCGAGCCCATAGCCCAGCGCCGCCTGCGCCAGCCGCGCGAGCGGGATGCCCGCGCCCGCGCACAGGTGCGTCTCGTCGGTGCGCGCCACGTCCGCCATGCGCTCACCCATCTGCACGACGATGCGGTGCACTTCCCCGTCGGTGATCAGCAGGTTCGTGCCGTTGCCGATGAGGAGCGGCTGCGCGCCGCCCTCTCTCACGATGCGGCAGACGGCCGCCGTCTCCTCCGCGGACGCGGGGCGCACGAGCGCGCGCGCCGGCCCGCCGATGCGAAACGAGCAGTGCGCGCGCATCGGTTCGTATTCCAAAATCTCCAGCTCCGGCAGCTGCGCACGCAGCACGCGGACGATGGGGTCCAGATTCGTCATAACTTCCAGTTCCTTTCCGGGTCAGAACCCGATGCCGAGGTCGATGCTGCGGTCGTGCTCGATCGCGAGCTCCTGCGCCGCGTTGTAGCCCATGCCCTTCTGGCGGTTGTTCATGGCGGCGAGCTCGAGGATGACCGCGAGATTGCGCCCCGGCCCGACCGGGATCGTCACGCACGGCACGCGCACGTTGAGGATCTCGCAGTATTCCGTCGTCAGGCCCAGCCGGTCGTAGGCCTTGCCGTCCTCCCACGGCTCGAGCTGCACGACGAGGTCCACGCGCGTCTCGGGCTTGACGGCGCCGACGCCGTAGATGCGCCGCGCGTCGATCACACCGATGCCGCGCAGCTCCATGTAGTAGCGGATCATCTCTGGCGCGGAGCCCATGAGCGTCGTGCGGTTGATGCGCTTGATCTCCACGGCGTCGTCCGCCACGAGGCGGTGGCCGCGCTTGATGAGCTCGAGCGCCGTCTCGCTCTTGCCCACGCCGCTGTCGCCCGTGATGAGCACGCCCTCACCGAACACCTCGACGAGCACGCCGTGCTGCGTCAGACGCGGGGCGAGATAGCCCGAGAGCGAGGCGATGAGGTCGGCCATGAATTCCGACGTGTCCTTGCGCACGAGAAAGAGGTTGCGGTCGTACTTTTCGGCCATCTCCAGGCACTCGGGAAACGGGTCCATGCCGTGGCAGATGACGAGACCGATGATGTTGTAGCGCATGAACTGCTCAAAGCGTTCGCGCCGCTGGTCGGGCGTGAGCGTCTCGAGATACGTGCTCTCGACGCGGCCGATGATCTGCAGCCGCTCGGGGTCAAAGTAGTTGTAAAACCCGGCGAGCTGCAACCCCGGGCGGTTGACGTCGGCGGTGCGGATCTCGCGCGTGGCGTAGTCGTCGGCTGCGTGCAGCACGGTCAGCCCCTGCTCGGCAGCGATCTTTTGCAGCGCGACGGTATAATGCGGTGCGCCCATCGTGCGCGCCTCCTTTCCGGTAAAGCCGCCGGTGCGGCGGCGAGAATTTGTTTCGTCCGGGCGGAGCGTCTGCTCCCCCGCTTCCCATTGTACCCAAAGCGGCGGCATTTGGCAACGGCTTTTGCGCAGCGTGCGGGCATTTTTTCCGGCTGCTGGATGGAAAATGCGCAGAAATTGTGAAAATCATCTTGCAATCGGCCGGGGTTTCTGCTATTATGAGAAAGCTGTTCTCGCAGACAATAGAGAAGGAGGTGCTTCAACCAATGGCAAAATGTCAGTTTTGCGACAAGGGCGTGAGCTTCGGCATCAAAGTGAGCCACTCTCACCGCCGCTCGAATCCGCAACGAGCTGGCGGAGCTGGTCGCCATGGGCTATCTCGAGCAGCCGCACACGTCGGCGGGCCGCGTGCCCACACCGCTCGGCTACCGGATGTACGTCAACGAGCTCATGGAGCACAAGGACCTCACCGCCGAAGAGACGCAGGCCATCACGCAGAGCCTGACGGGCCGGCATCAGCGCGGCGAGCTCATGACGGACGCGAGCCGTCTCGCCTCGCAGCTGACGAACTACCCCGCCGTGACGCTCACGACGAGCGCCGGCGTAACGATCCGCCGCTTCGACCTCATTTATCTCGACGCGAACAGCTTCATCATCGTGCTGCTCCTGAGCGACGACACGGTGAAAAACAAGCTCGTGCACCTGCCGGTCTCGGCCGAGCAGAGCATGATCCAGAAGCTCGCCACTGTCTTCAACGCCCACTTCACCGGCATCCACGAGAGCGACATCACCCCGGTGCTGATCCGCTCGGCGGAGCGCGCCGCGCAGGATAACCTCGGCATCACGGCCGTGATCGCGGCCTTCGCGATCGAGGTGCTCACGGGCGCAGGCGCCGCGCAGACGTACCTCGTCGGCGAGTCGCAGCTGCTGCACCAGCCGGAGTTTCGCGACCCCGACAAGGCGCACCGCCTCATGAGCTACCTGTCCGACGGCAGCAACCTGCTCGACATCCCGATGGAGCAGCTCGGCGGCGACAACGAGGTGCGCGTGCTCATCGGCCCGGAAAATGTGGCCGAGGAGCTGCGCGACAGCAGCGTCGTGCTCGCAACGTATGACGCAGGCGAAAATATGCGCGGTCTGATCGGTGTGGTCGGCCCGACGCGCATGGACTATTCCAAGGTCGCCGCGAAGCTCAGCTTCATTGCGGCCGGCCTTTCCAAGCTGCTCGGCGGCGGCACGCTTCCGCCCCCCGGGCTGGACAACAAGCTGATCATTAAGGGAGACGATACAGATGAGCACGAAAACGAACGACCCGAAGCAGACGGCGCCGGAAACGGCTCCGGCCGCTGAAGACGTAAAGACCGACACGGCCGCCAAGACCGAAGAGACCGAAGAGGCCCCGGTCAAGAAGGCCGAAAAAAAGGCCGACAAGAAGGAAGCCAAAAAAGAAAAAGAACCCAAAGAAAAGAAAGAGACGAAAAAAGAGATCGAAGCCGATCTCGCGGCGGAGAAGGACAAGTACCTCCGCCTGCTCGCCGAATATGACAACTACCGCCGCCGCAGCACCCGCGAGCGCGAAGCGATCTACGCGGACGTCCGCTGCGACACGCTCAAAAAGTTCCTGCCGGTGTACGACAGTCTGTCCCGCGCTCTGGCGCAGACCCCGGCAGACGATCCCGCCCGCAAGGGCCTTGAGGGGATCATGAACCAGTACAACACCGCGCTCACCCAGCTCGGTGTGACGGCGATCGAAGCCGTCGGCCAGCCATTTGACGCCAACCGCCACAACGCCGTCATGCACATCGAGGATGATGCTTACGGCGAGGGCGTTGTCGTGGAGGAGTTTGAAAAGGGCTTTTGCATCGGTGACCGCGTGCTGCGGTATTCCGTCGTGAAAGTCGCAAACTGATCCCATATAAATTCGTATACACAATCTGCTTTCAATACAGGAGGAAATCATTATGAGTAAAATTATCGGTATCGACCTTGGCACTACCAATAGCTGCGTCTCCGTCATGGAGGGCGGCGAAGCGACCGTCATCCCAACGCGGAAGGTCATCGCACCACCCCGTCCGTCGTCGCGTTCTCCAAGACCGGCGAGCGTATGGTCGGCCAGGTGGCAAAGCGTCAGGCCGTCACGAACCCGGACCGCACGATCAGCTCGATCAAGCGCGAAATGGGCTCGGATTATAAAGTAGAGATCGACGGCAAGAAGTACACCCCGCAGGAGATCAGCGCCATGATTCTGCAGAAGCTGAAGGCTGATGCGGAAGCTTACCTTGGCGAGCCCGTGACCGAAGCCGTCATCACCGTGCCGGCCTACTTCACCGACGCGCAGCGCCAGGCGACGAAGGACGCCGGCAAGATCGCCGGCCTCGACGTCAAGCGTATCATCAACGAGCCGACGGCGGCCGCGCTGGCTTACGGCCTCGATAAGGAGACCGACCAGAAGATCATGGTCTACGACCTCGGCGGCGGCACGTTCGACGTCTCCGTGCTGGAGATCGGCGACGGCGTCATCGAAGTGCTGGCCACGGCCGGCAACAACCGCCTCGGCGGCGATGACTTTGACCAGTGCATCACCAACTACCTCGTGCAGGAGTTCAAGAAGAGCGAAGGTATCGACCTCTCGGGCGACCGCGTGGCCATGCAGCGCCTGAAAGAGGCTGCCGAGAAGGCGAAGATCGAGCTGTCCGGCGTGACGAGCACGAACATCAACCTGCCGTATATCACGGCGGACGCGACCGGCCCGAAGCACCTGGACGTGACGCTCACGCGCGCCAAATTCAATGAACTGACTGCCCACCTCGTCGAAAAGACCGCGGGCCCGGTGCGTCAGGCCATGAGTGACGCCGGCATCAGCGCGTCCGACCTGACGAAGGTCCTGCTCGTCGGCGGCTCCAGCCGTGTCCCGGCCGTGCAGGAAATGGTCAAGAAGCTCACCGGCAAGGAAGGCTTCAAGGGCATCAACCCCGATGAGTGCGTGGCTGACGGTGCTGCCATCCAGGGCGGCGTGCTCGGCGGCGACGTCGCGGGCGTGGTCCTGCTCGACGTGACCCCGCTGTCCCTCGGCATCGAGACCCTCGGCGGCGTGTGCACGAAGCTCATCGAGCGCAACACCACCATCCCGACCAAGAAGAGCCAGGTGTTCTCCACTGCGGCCGATAACCAGACCTCCGTTGAGGTCAATGTCCTGCAGGGCGAGCGCGAGATGGCCGCTTACAACAAGAGCCTCGGCCGCTTCCAGCTCGACGGCATTGCCCCGGCCCGCCGCGGCGTGCCGCAGATCGAGGTCACGTTCGACATCGACGCCAACGGCATCGTGAACGTCTCCGCCAAGGACCTCGGCACCGGCAAGGAGCAGCACATCACCATCACTTCTCGACCAATATGTCCAAGGAGGACGTGGAGAAGGCTGTCCACGAGGCCGAGCAGTACGCCGCCGAGGACGCCAAGCGCAAGGAAGAGATCGACACCCGCAACCAGGGCGACCAGATGGTCTACCAGACCGAGCGCACGCTCGAGGAGCTGGGCGACAAGGTCGACGCGGCCGAGAAGGCCGAAGTCGAGAGCAAGCTCAACGAGCTCAAGGAGACCCTCAAGGGCAGCGACACCGCAGCCATCAAGGCCGCGACCGAGGCGCTGACGCAGGTGTTTCTACAAGCTCAGCGAGAAGATGTATCAGCAGGCCAACCCGCAGGGCGGCCAGCCGGGCGCGAACCCGGGCTGTGACCCGAACTGCCAGAGCAACGACTGCTCCAACAGCGGCGACAACGGCCAGCAGTACTACGACGCAGACTACACCGTCGTTGACGACGACAAGAAGTAAACACCCCGCCCCCGACACGGGCAAAGCAACGCGGGCGCGCCGAACAAGCGCGCCCGCATTTGGAGCTTTTCCGCCCCCTAAGGGGGCGTCTATTTCACATCAGTTGAGGTTCATGTATGGCTGAAAAACGAGATTATTATGAAGTGCTCGGTGTCGAAAAGGCGCATCCGAGGACGAGATCAAAAAAGCCTACCGCAAGCTGGCCAAGGCCAACCACCCGGACCTGCATCCGGGCGATAAGGAATGCGAGGAGCGCTTCAAGGAAGTCAACGAGGCCTACGAGGTGCTGTCCGATCCCGACAAGCGCGCGAAGTATGACCAGTTCGGCCATGCGGCGTTCGACCCGTCCGCCGGCGGCCCCGGCGGCGCCGGTTTTGGCGGCTTCGGCGGCTTTGGCGACATTTTCGGCGGCGGCTTCGGGGATATCTTCGGCGATATCTTCGGCGGCGGCTTCGGCGGCGGGCAGAGCCAGCGCAGCGGCCCGCGCCGGGGTGAAAACCTGCGTGTGCGCCTGAACATCACCTTTGAAGAGGCGGCGTTCGGCTGCGAGAAGGATCAACGTCGGCCGCGTCGAGCAGTGCCCGGACTGCAAGGGTACCGGCTGCGCCCCCGGCACCACGCCGGAGGTCTGCCCGGACTGCAACGGCACCGGCAGCGTGCGCACCACGCAACGCACCCCGTTCGGCGTGGTGCAGACCAGCGGCGCGTGCAAGAAGTGCGGCGGCCGCGGCAAGATCATCCACCAGCCGTGTCCGCGCTGCGGCGGCCGCGGCGCCGTGCGCAAGAATCAGACCATCAAGGTCAAGATCCCGGCCGGCATTGACGACGGGCAGGCGCTGAATCTGCGCGGCAAGGGCAACGCCGGGCTGGACGGCGGGCCGGCGGGCGATCTGCTCATCACGGTCTTTGTCAAGCCGCACCCGCTCTTCGAGCGCGACGGCAACTCCGTGCTCATGGAGATGCCGGTGTCGTTCGCGCAGGCGCGCTCGGCGCTGAGATCGAGGTGCCGACCATCGACGGCCGCGTCAAGCTCACCATCCCCGAGGGGACGCAGCCGGGCAGCGTGTTCCGTCTGCGCGGCAAGGGCATCCCGTACCTGCAGAGCAAGGGCGGCGGCCGCGGCGACCAGTTCGTCACGATCACGGTCACGGTGCCGAAGTTTGGACATACCGCTCTCCATGCCGGAGATGACGTCGGTGTCCATGCGGTCGCCGATCATCACGGCCTCACCCGAGTGGCAGCCGAGGATGCGCAGTCCGGTGCGCATCATGAGCGGGTTCGGCTTGCCGCAGAAATACGCCTGCTTGCCGGTGGCGATCTCGACCGGGGCGATGAGCGCGCGGCACGCGGGAGCGATACCCTCGTCCGTTGGGCCGCAGGTGTCGGAGTTCGCGCCGATAAGCTTCGCACCCGCGAGTACGAGATTCGTCGCCTTCGTGAGTGTGTCGAGCGAGTAGGCCCGTGCCTCGCCGATGACGACATAGTCGGGGTTGACGTCGTTCATGGTAATGCCGCGGTCATACAGCGCGTTGAGCAGCCCCGCCTCGCCGAGCGCGTACACCGAGCACCCGGGCGTCTGGTCGGCCAGGAAGGCCGCCGTGGCCAGCGCGCTGGTGTAAAAGTGCTCCTCCGGCACGTCGAGCCCCATGCGCCCGAGCTTCTGGTGCAGCTCGCGCGGGGTCATGCCGCTGTTGTTGGTCAAAAACAGATATTCCTTGTGCGTATCCTGCAGCCAGTGGATGAACTCCGCCGCGCCGGGCAGGATGTGATTGCCGTGATAGATCACGCCGTCCATGTCGCACAGGAAGCCTTTTTTCGCGTTGAAATCGATCATTTCCATGTCTGTTCTCCTTATCCTTGCTTCTGCTCTCAGCTTACCACGCATCCCACCGCCGGGCAAGCGGCAGGCGCGTCAAATTTGCGTAAAGTCACAGGTCCAGCCGCAGGAAGATCGTCGTGTCCAGCGGGCTGTCGTTGTAGGGCGGGATGTCGTAAAACCCGAGCGCGCGGTACATTTTGATCGCGCTCGTGAGAAACGGCAGCGTGTCGAGCAGCATGACCGTGTAGCCGATGGCGCGCGCGTCATCGAGAATGCGCTGCATCATCACCCCGGCGATGCCCCGGCCGCGAAACGCGGGACGCACGTACAGCCGCTTGAGCTCGCACGTCGTGCCGTCCAGCCGGCGCAGCGCGATGCACCCGGCCGGCTGCCTATCGCACCATGCAACATAGAGCCGCCCGTCCGGCATGCCGTACTTTTTCGTCAGGTCGGCGACCTCGGCGTCGTAATGCTGCAGGTCAAGGTAGATCTGAAAATGCGGGTCGTTCTCGACGAGCATGTGCGTGTACTCCGCAAACAGCTCCCGCACCGCCTCCGGTGTGTCATAGCCCAATTTCAGCTCCATGGGAAGCACCTCCCTGTCCTGATCTCGAAAGGCACAAGGGGCGTCAATGCCCCCTGTGCTTTTCTTTCCGCTTCGTCTGCCGCAGCTGAAACTGCCGCGCCTGCTCACGCTCCCGCTCGGCACGGGTCTGCACCCGGCGCGCAGCCTTGCCCTGCTCGCGCTGGAGCCCGAGCGCCTGCTGTGCCTTGGTGCCGATGCCGGCGGGTGTGAGCGTGCGGCGGATCTCCCGCTGCACGCGCTTGGGATTGCGGTGTCGCTCGGCCGTCGTCTCCGCCGCCAGCGCCGGGCTGAAGCGCAGCCGGTGCCAGTTGGCGAGCACGAAGGCATAGACCTCCTGCTCGCGCGGCTCGGCGCCGAACACGATCCTGCACACCGCGTACTGTCCGTCCTCCTCGCGCTCGCAGAGCCCGATCCAGAACGGCGGCTCAAATAAAACCGTGAGCCGAACCATACGTGTCCCCATCGAAACGCCTCCTTTTCGTGAAATCCCGCAAGGAACGGACAACCAAGGAGGCAGGTTACTGACAGCGTCGCCGCTGCTCCCGGACTACCTACCGGGACGTGTTTTTATCCTTGCGCTTCCATTTTACCGCATTTGTGCCCCGCGTCAAGCCCCCGCGAAAAAGCGCGGTGCGGGGCATTGACGCGCGCGGGCAAAGCGGCTAAACTAGACCTCAGTTTCTTTTCTCGGAGGCGCCTATGAAAACGACAACCACTCCCACCGGCACCGGCCGCGCGCGGCTGGGCCTGATCGTGTCCATGACCGTGTTCGGCACGATCGGCCTGTTCGTGCGCCGGATCGAGATCACGTCGGCCGAGCTCGCGCTCTGGCGCGCGGGGCTCGCAGCCGTGTTTCTGCTGCTGTCTTTTCTCGTCACGCGCAGACGGCTGTGCCTGAGCGAAATCAAAAAGTCGCTCTGGCTGCTGCTGGCCTCGGGCGCGGCTATGGGCATCAACTGGATGCTGCTGTTCGAGGCGTACAAGTACACGACCATATCATTGGCCACGCTCAGCTACTATCTCGCGCCCGTGATCGTCACGGCGCTGTGCCCGCTGCTGTTTCACGAGCGGATGACGCGCACGCAGTTCGTCTGCTTTCTCATGTCCACGCTCGGCGTCGCACTCATCATCGGCTCCGGCAGCGTGCATGGCGGCGCGTCGGACGTGCGCGGCATCTGCTTCGGCGTGAGCGCTGCGGTGTTTTATGCCGCCGTCATCCTGCTCAACAAGTATATCACCGGCGTTCCGGCGCTCGAGCGCACGTTCGTGCAGTTTCTCGTGGCCATTCTGGTGCTCACGCCGTATGTCGCGCTCACGTCGGGCTTTCACCCGGGCGTGATGTCCGCGGCCGGGTGGGTGAATTTGCTCATCGTCGGCCTTGTACACACAGGTCTGACGTACTGCATGTATTTCTCTGCCATCCGGGCGCTGCCGGGGCAGGAGTCATCGCTGCTGAGCTATATCGACCCCATCGTGTCCGTGCTCGTGTCGGTGCTGCTGCTCGGTGAGCCGCTCGCCCCGGTGCAGATCGTCGGCGTCGTGCTGTTTCTCGGCTTCGCCATCACAAACGAGCTCACGCACAAAAACGCCGAGACCACATGAGCGCCCAAAGCAGAAAAATGCCGGCCTGCGGAGCATTCCGCAGGCCGGGCTCTTTTCACTTTGCGTTCCGATACGAAAGGAGGACATGGCTCGGTGCGAACAGCACGGCCGCGGCCGTGCCGCTCGCCAGCATTTCCTGCGCGAACCGGCGCGCAGCGCCATGTTCCCCACGATAATAAATGTGTACCGTAATGGGCATTGTCGATTCCTCCGTTGCTTCCAATCTCGGGCGATGCCGCGGCGCTTTTGCGCGTGCGCACATCACACCAGGCACAGGCCAATGAAAAAGCACAGCTGTGCAAGCCCATTGACGCCCTGCTCCAGCCAGTTCGAGCGCGGGTCGCCGGAATCCAGCCGAAACGCAAACACCGTCATGAGCGCCATGCCGAGCACGCCGAGCCCAAAGAAAATGCACGCCGGAAAGCCGGTCACCCCGGCGAGGATGGCCGCACCGCTCAGCCTTGCCCGGCCGGCGATCACCGCCGCCAGCAGCAGCGCAAACCCGACCGGCATGGCCACGCGCATCTGCACAAACAGCGGCCAAACATTCCGCCCGGAGACGGCCACGATCCCCTTCCACAGCACCTTCACAATGCCGGAAACGAGACAGAGCGCCGCCCCGGCTATAAAGAGCGCACTGTGAAAAAGGCTGCCCACTCTCACGGCGGACAGGCCGAAAAATACGACCGGTATCAGATCGACCAGCGCGAGCTTCACGCTGAAACCCTCCGGGATCGTGTCTTTCGTCATTCGGTTTTTCTTCTGTCTGCGCATAGCTGCCGCCACCCATATTTCCCTTGCACGATTGCTTTTCCGTCCGCGTCCGCACAGGGATGCAGACGCAAAAAACACCCCGCTCACGGCGGGGTGTTTTGCTGTCAGGCGATCAGATCTTCGTGACGATCTTGATGCCGGGGCCCATGGTGGACGCCGTGACGCAGGACTTGATGTACTGGCCCTTCGCGGCGGCCGGCTTGGCCTTGATAATCGCGCCGATGAGCGCGTCATAGTTCTCGGTGAGCTTCTCAGCGCCAAAGCTGACCTTGCCGATCGGGCAGTGGATGATGTTGGTCTTGTCGAGGCGGTACTCGATCTTACCGGCTTTGGCTTCCTTGATGGCGTTGGCAATGTTCGGCGTGACCGTGCCGGCCTTCGGGGACGGCATCAGGCCCTTGGGGCCGAGCACTTTGCCGAGACGGCCGACGACGCCCATCATGTTGGGAGAAGCGATGACGGTGTCGAACTCGAACCAGTTCTCACCCTGGATCTTCGCAACAAGATCCTGGCCGCCGGCGTAATCGGCACCGGCGTCGAGCGCTTCCTGGACCTGCTCTTCCTTGCAGAAGACGAGCACGCGGGTGACCTTGCCGGTGCCGTGGGGCAGGACGATGGCGCCGCGGACCTGCTGATCGGCGTGACGGGAGTCAACGCCCAGCTTCACGTGCAGCTCGACGGTCTCGTCGAACTTGGCCTTGGCGGTCTTGGTGATGAGCTCGAAGGCTTCCTGCGGCTCGTACTGAGCCTGCTTATCAATGAGCTTAGCGCTCTCTTTATAATTTTTACCTCTGAACAATTCAGTTTCCTCCTAATAAAGTGGTTCGTCGGATGGATGATCCTCCCACGATCAGGGAGCGAAATCTGACGGCTTATTCGCCGACCAGAACGCCCATGCTGCGGCAAGTGCCAGCGATCATGCTCATAGCAGACTCGATGCTGGAGCAGTTGAGATCGGGCATCTTCTGCTCTGCGATCTTGCGCAGGTCTTCCTTGCTGATGGTCGCGACCTTATCTCTCTGGGGCACGCCGGAAGCATGCTCGATGCCGCAGGCCTTCTTGATAAGCAGGGCTGCCGGGGGCGTCTTGGTAATGAACGAGAAGCTACGGTCGGCGTACACGGTGATGACGACCGGGATCATCATGCCCATGTCGCCCTTGGTGCGCTCGTTGAAGTCCTTGGTGAACTGGCCGATGTTGATGCCATACTGGCCGAGCGCGGGGCCGACCGGGGGAGCCGGCGTTGCCTTGCCGGCGGGAACCTGGAATCTGACGTATCCAACTATTTTCTGTGCCACTTGAAAGCACCTCTTTCTTGTAAGATTTTAATCCTTGATTGCTTCGACCTGATCAAGCTCGAGATCGACGGGTGTCTCTCTGCCGAACATGGAAACGACGACGCGGACACGATCCTTATCGGGCTCGAGCTCGTCCACCGTGCCGATGAAGCCCTCGAGCGGGCCGTCAGTGATCTTGACGGAGTCGCCGAGCTCATAGCCGACCACCACTTCGTGGTGCTCGACGCCGAGGTCGTAGATTTCCTGTTCTGTCAGGGGGATCGCCTTCCCGTCGGAGCCGACGAAGCCCGCAGCGCCGCGCACGTTGTGCACGAGGTGCCAGCTCTCATCGGTCAGCACCATCTTCACGAGCACATAGCCCGGAAAGACCTTGCGCTCGACGGTCTTTTCACCGGAATCGGTGATTTCCTTGACCGTCTCCATCGGGATGTTGACTTCCTGGATCAGATCCTGCATTTTGCGATTTTCCGCAGCCTTGAGGATGTTTGCGGCCACGCTGTTTTCGTAGCCGGAGTAGGTATGGACAACATACCATTTTGCAAGTTCAGACATGTTATCCACCCAGCTTCAGCAGAAGCTGCACACCCTGATCGGCCAGCGAATCGAAGCCCCACAGAACCAGTGCGGAGACGAACATGACCACCAGACAGACTGCGGTGTTGTTTGCCGTCTGCTTCGGCGTCGGCCACACGACCTTTTTGAGCTCGCTCTTCATGTCGCGGAACCATTTGCCGATGCGTTTGAAAAACGGGAGTTTTTTATCGACTTTCTTGACGGCTTCGGTGGAAGTTTCTTTCTTTTCCGGTTTCTTATCAGCCATGAATCATTCCGTCCTTTCGAAAGTCTTATTTGGTTTCAACGTGCTTGGTGTGCTTGCGGCAGAAGGGGCAATACTTACTCAGTTCCAGCTTTTCGGTAGTGTTCTTCTTGTTCTTCATGGTGTTGTAGTTCCGCTGCTTGCACTCTGCGCATCTGAGCGTCACCTTGACGCGGGATCCAGCTTTAGCCATATTTTTCGGCACCTCCTTATTGATTTCGTCCCTGTCGGGACGTGATTGCCTCCCTGTATGGGCCGAAAGGGCATAAAAAGGGAACCTCTCGACTGACAGGTAGATTCACTATACCACACTCCCTGTCAAAGGTCAAGCCTTTTTGCAGCAGGGAAAAAGGGTAAAAAGCGCCGCCTCCGAATTTCCGGAGGCGGCGCGCAAAATGCGGTTTTTATGCCTTTCAGGCCACGTCCTCGAAGCCGGGCAGCGGCTTCTTGGCGGTGATGACGCGGATGACAAACAGCGTTGCGATCACGAGCACGACACCGATGGCGAGGCAGATGTAAACGTTCTGGATGAAGCCCGCCAGAATGTAGTTGACAAAGCAGATGATACCGACGGTGGCGGCATACGGCAGCTGCGTGGACACGTGGTTGACGTGGTTGCACATCGCACCGGCAGAGGCCATGATGGTCGTGTCGGAGATGGGCGAGCAGTGGTCGCCGAGCACGGCGCCGGCCAGGCACGCAGACACGCCGATGATGAACAGCTCACTCGTCGGGTCGAACACGTAGGTGACGATCGGCAGCAGGATGCCGAACGTGCCCCAGCTCGTGCCGGTGGAGAAGCTCAGCACACCGGCGACGATGAAGATGATCGCCGGCAGGAAGCTGAACAGCGACCCGGCCGCGGAGTTCATGACGGAAGCGACGAAGTACTTGCCGCCGAGCAGGCCGGTCATGTTCTTGAGCGAGGTAGCGAAGGTCAGGATCGTGATGGCGGGGACCATGTTGATGAAGCCCTTCGGCAGGCAGTCCATGGCGGCCTTGAAGCTGATGAGGCGGCGGCACAGGAAGTAGATGATTGTGAACACGAGCGCGATCAGCGAGCCCCAGGGCAGCGCGGCGAAGGCGTCGGTGTTGCCGAAAGCGCCGACAAAGTCGTGGTAGTAATCACCGGCAGCGTCCCAGTAACCGCCGACATAGACCAGACCGGCAAAGCAGGTCACGATCAGCACGGCGACGGGCAGGATCAGGTCGATGACGCGGCCGTTCTGGTTGCATTCAATGGCATCGCTGTTGGCATCGGCGCGGTCGCCGGTGGTGTAGAGATCGCCCTTGAAGCGGGCGTTCATCTCGTGCAGGCGCATCGGGCCGTAATCGAACTTCATGAGGATGAGCGCGACAATGAACACGAACGTGAGCAGCGAGTAGAAATTGTACGGGATGGCGCGCACGAACAGGTCAAAGCCGTTGTAGTCCTCGACGACGCCGGACACGGCGGCCGCCCAGGAGGAGATCGGCGCGATCATGCACACGGGCGCGGCCGTGGCGTCGATAAGATAGGCGAGCTTGGCGCGGGAGATCTTGTGCCGGTCGGTGACGGGCAGCATGACCGAGCCGACGGTCAGGCAGTTGAAGTAGTCGTCGACGAAGATGAGCACGCCGAGCAGAAAGGTGGCGAACATGGCGCCGACGCGGGTCTTGATGTGGGTCTCGCCCAGCGGCCGAAGGCGGCGGAGCCGCCGGCGCGGTTGATAAGCGCGACCATGGCGCCGAGGATGACAAGGAAGAGCATGATACCGGCGTTGTCGGCAACGGCGGGCACCATGCCGTCGTTGATGATGGCGTCAAGGCCGGTGATCGGGTTGAAGTTGGAGTAAAACAGTGCGCCGAGCAGGATGCCCACGAACAGCGACGAGTAAACTTCCTTCGTGATGAGCGCGAGGATGATGGCGACGATCGGCGGCACGAGGGCCCAGAACGAAAACGCCATGCGGCTGGCGGATGTGATCACGCCGGTGCCCTCGCAGACACCGCATTCCTCACCCTGCGAGATGCCGGTGCCGTTGCACGTAGTGCAGGTGATGGACTTGGCCACGTCGTCCCCGTCGTCGGCGGCGAGCGCGCACACACTCAGCAGCGACACGGCCAGCACGACGAGCAGCAGCACGGCCAGGATCTTGCGTCTGGAATTCATAGTGAAATTCCTCCCATAAAAAAATGTCATGAACAGAGCATACTGTTCATGACACTTGAAACACTCGTACCGGTCAATGACAGCGCTCCGCATATTGCGGCAGTCCGGCGGATCTTCTCCGACGGCCCAGGCAATCCCACGGCAGGCACCTGCGGGACCCTTCGGCGGCCGCCCCTTTCCCCTCCCGGTGACCTGCCGGTGAGCGAGGGTACTGATGACGTCCGCACCTCTATCATGCTTTGTTCAGCAATACTCAGTATACGGTCGTGTACACAGAATGTCAACCAATTCTGCAAATTTTGTGCATTTTTGCGTTTCCCACAAAATCTTAGCGGCATCTTTATGCATCCATACAAAAAACGCCCGCCGGAAACTCCGGCGGGCGTTTGGCTGGATGGATTTTTCTCAGCGGCTGCCCTTATCGTAGGGGATGCCCTCGGCCTTGGGGGCGCGGGAGCTCTTGGACGTAAAGGCGAGCACGATGATCGTGATGAGGTACGGCAGCATCTGATAGAAGTGCGCGCTGATGCCGATCTGCGCGAGCAGATACACGCCGTCGCCGTTGATATCAAGGCTGGTATAGGCTGCGGCAATGCATTTGAACAGGCCGAACAGCAGCGACGCACCCGCGATATTCAGCGGCTTCCAGTTACCAAAGATCATAACCGCCAGCGCCAGGAAGCCGAAGCCCGCCACATCGCCGTTGGCCGAACAGTTGGCGGTGGTCACCGCGTATACAAAGCCGCCCATACCGGCCAGCGCGCCGGAAATGGTGGTGCCGGCGTAGCGCATCTTGTAGACGTTGATACCGAGCGAGTCGGCCGCCTGCGGATTTTCGCCGCACGCGCGCAGACGCAGGCCAAAGCGTGTCTTGTACAGCAGGATCGACAGAATGATGAACAGCAGGATGCACACATAGGTGGCCAGATACACCTTATTGACAAAGGTCTCGCCGAAGAAGCCGAGGTCGGCGGACTTGTCGATGCCGAGCGTGCTCTTTTTGATCATGAACCAGCTGGCCGAATCGCCGCTGGCCATATTGAGGGTGTTCTGGTTGGCGATGACGCGGATGAAGAACAGCACCAGCGCAGGCGCCAGCAGGTTGAGCGCCGTGCCGCCGATGGTCTGATCGGCACGCAGGTTGATCGACGCGAACGACAACAGCAGCGAGAACAGCGCGCCCATAGCCGCCGACACGAGCATGGCCAGCAGCACGAGACCCTGCAGCGTGCCCCAGTCACCGGCCGCTTTGGCGGCGATGAACGTATCCACGCCCTGCATCTGGCGCACGAAGAGCACGCCGATGAACGCGCCGAAGATCATAATGCCCTCAAGTGCGAGGTTGATGATGCCGCTGCGCTCGGCAAACACGCCGGCGAGCGCCACGATCATGAGCGGGACGGCATAGATCAGTGTCTGTTGGATGAGAAAGCTCATGCCTGCTCGCCTCCTTCCGCGACGGGCGCATCCGCGTCCGGGTCTGTGATGGCCGGGTCCGGATGCAGATCCGGGTCGCCGAGCGACTGCGCGGGCTCGACTGGTGCGGCGTCAGCCGGCGCAGCGCCGGATTTGTGCTTTTTCTTCCGGCCGTCGAGCAGCATACGGATCACGAGCGAGAACGCGCTCAGATACACGATGGCTGCGATGATGACGTCCGTGATGTATTCGTTATACGCCGTGAGGTTGGTCAGCTGCAGGCCAGCGATGTCCAGCACGGACATGAAGATGGCCGTGAAGATGACGGCGATGGGGTTGTTGACCGCGAGCAGGGCGACCGGGATGCCGTTGAAGCCCTCGGCCGGGAGTGTCTGATACGTGCTCCAGAAAAACTCCGTGTTGCCGGACAGGTAGTACAGCGCGGCGCCGCCGCCGGCGAGCCCGCCCGCGATGGCCATGGACAGAACGATGTTGCGCTTGTCGCGGATGCCGGCATAGCGGGCGCTGTGGCGGTTCATGCCGCAGGCCTTGAGCTCGTAGCCGAGCGTCGTCTTGTTCATGAGGATGTACATGCCGATGGCGAAGAGGATCGCCACGAGGATACCGGCGTTGACCTGCGAGTTCGGGAAGAGCTTGTCGAGGCCGAGCTTCGCCGTGGCCACGTCGTTATAGGTCGTCTTGTAGATGTAGCCGGACTTGGTGTTCTCGACCAGGTTCTTGAAATTGCTGATGTCAAACATCCATGTCACGAGGTTTGCCGCCAGCCAGTTGGTCATGATGCTCGCGAGCACCTCGTTGATGTTCAAAAACGCCTTGAGTGCGCCGGGGATCGCGCCCCAGAGCGCACCGGCGGCGACGCCGCCAAGGAAAGCGAGGATCCAAATCAGCCACGGGGCGACGCTGCTCGATGGGATGCCGAGCGCGATGCACAGCGACACGAGCGTGCCCATGAGGTACTGGCCGGGCGCGCCGATGTTGAACAGGCCGGTCTTGAACGCCACGGCGACGGACAGGCCCGTCATGATCAGCGGCGTGGCGCGGAAGAGCATATTGCCGAAGTTCGTGGAGTTGAAGCCCCAGGTGAGCACGCCGGAGGCGGTGCGGCCGGTGCTGAACAGGCCGGCGAACACGAGGCGGAAGCCGTCCCAGACGCTCGACGCGCCGAGCTCCGGATTCGAGAAGCCGACGGCGGCGATGATGACACTGCCGACGACGAGACCGATGAGGATCGACAGCAGGGACGCGAAGATCTTCTTGGTCATGTCCTTTTCATAAAGGGTGCGGAGTTTGTTCTGCTTCATGCCGATTCACCGTCCTTCCCGCTGCGCTTTGCGCCGGCCATATACAGGCCGAGCTCTTCCACGGTCACATTCTTCGGGTCAAACTCACCGACGATTTGCCCTCGTACATGACGAGAATGCGGTCGGAGACGTTCATGACCTCGTCGAGCTCCAGAGACACGAGCAGAACGCCCTTGCCAGCGTCGCGCTGGGCGACGAGCTGCTTGTGGATGTATTCGATCGCGCCGACGTCGAGTCCGCGCGTCGGCTGCACGGCGATGATGAGCGGCTTGTCGCGGTCGACCTCGCGGGCGATGATGGCCTTCTGCTGGTTGCCGCCGGACATGCTGCGCGCAATCGTGACGGCGCCCTGGCCGCTGCGGACGTCGAACTGCTCAATGAGCCGGTCGGCGTAGGCGCGCACGGCGTCGCGGCGAATGAAGCCGCCGTGCTGGAACTGCGGCTCCTTGTAACGCTGGAGCACCATGTTCTGCTCGAGCGTGAAGTCGAGCACGAGGCCGTGCTTGTGCCGGTCCTCGGGGATGTGGCTCATATTCTTGCCGCGGCGGCGGATGGAGGCATGCGTGATCGTCTCGCCGCAGAGGGTAACGGAGCCGCCGGTGATCTTATCGAGGCCGGTCAGGCCGTGGATGAGCTCGGTCTGGCCGTTGCCGTCGATGCCGGCGATGCAGACGATCTCGCCCGCGCGCACGGAAAACGACACATGGTCCACGGCGTTGCGCTTGTGCAGGTGGGACAGGACGCACAGGTCCTCCACGTGCAGAATCTCCTCGCCGGGGCGGGCCTGCGTCTTGTCAATGACGAGCTGCACGGGGCGGCCGACCATCATGTTCGACAGCTCCTGCTTGTTCGTGTCGCAGGTGTTGACGGTGCCGATGCACTTGCCCTTGCGCAGGACGGTGACGCGGTCGGCCACAGCCATGATCTCATTGAGCTTGTGGGAGATGAACAGGATGGACTTGCCCTCGCGCGCAAACTCCTTCATCGTGGCCATGAGCTCGTCGATCTCCTGCGGGGTGAGCACGGCGGTCGGCTCGTCGAAAATAAGGATCTCATTGTCGCGGTAGAGCATCTTGAGGATCTCGACACGCTGCTGCATGCCGACGGTGATGTCCTCGACCTTGGCGTCGAGGTCGACCTTCAGGCCGTATTTTTCCGAGAGCTCCTCGACCTTTTTGCGCGCTTCCTTGCGCTGGATGAAGCCGAGCTTCGTCGTCTCCGCGCCGAGGATGATGTTGTCGAGCACGGTGAACACGTCGATGAGCTTGAAGTGCTGGTGCACCATGCCGATGCCGAGCGCGGTGGCATCATTGGGGTTGTCGATCTTGACGGGCTTGCCGTTTTTGCGGATCTCGCCCGCCTCCGGCTGATACAGGCCGAAGAGCACGCTCATGAGCGTGGATTTGCCGGCGCCGTTTTCACCGAGCAGGGCGTGGATCTCGCCCTTTTTGAGCTGCAGGGTGATGTCGTCGTTGGCCTTGATGCCAGGGAACTCCTTGGTGATGTGAAGCATTTCGATCACATACGGAGGAGCGTTGTCCATACCGCCACCTACTTTCCTATTTCTGTTTCTGTGCTTGCATATCGGCAGCCGCCGGACGGGAAACCGCGCTGCCCGGCGCGCGAAATGGCTTTGCTAGTATTTCGATTATACCTGTTTGATCGCCTGATTTCAAGGCATTCCGCCCCAAATGTGTACAGAACACGAACGAAAAAAAGGAGAGAAAGCGTGCGCTTTCTCTCCTTAGAAGGGTTCCGGTCAAATTACTTGACGAGATTGAGGGTGACGTGATCGGTGCTGGCGAGCTTGCTGAAGTCGTTGTCAATGCTGATCTCGCCCTTGACGATCTTCTCGAACATGGCGTTGTACTGGTCAACGGTCCAGTTCTTGAGGCTCCAGGTGTCGGTCGGCAGACCAACAGCGCCCTCGGCCGCGCCCAGGGTGGTGAGCTTGCCGCCGTAGTTGGCCCAATCGCTGCCGTAAGCGGCGGTCAGAGCCTGCTGAGCAGCCTCGCCGATGCCCTTGAGGGCGGAGGTGATGACGGTGTCGGAGGTGTGGGACTGGTCGACGTCCACGCCGATGACAGCCGCGTCGTTCGCGGAAGCAGCAGCGGTGATGGAGTCGAAGATGGAGCCGCCGCAGGAGAAGATGACCTCGGTGCCGTTCTTGTACCAGCCGGAGGCCAGGGTCTGCAGCTCAGCGGAGGGCTGGAAGCTCTCGCCGTATTTCCAGGTGTAGTTCATCTCGACCTTGACGTTCTTCTCAGCAGCAGCCGCCTCGGCGCCCTGAACGTAGCCGTAGCCGTAACGGCAGCAGGCATCGTTCGTGCCGCCGCCGCCGCCGCAGAAGCCGAGCTTGGTGTAGCCTTCCATGACAGCAGCATAGCCGGCCAGGTAGCCGCACTGCTCTTCACGGAAGTTGATGGCAGCAAGGTTGGTCAGATCGTCGAAAGCCCAACCGTCAATGAACACGAACTTGGTGTCCTTGAACTCACTGGCGGCCTTCTTGAGGGCAGTGCCCTGCAGGAAGCCGGCGGCCACAACGACCTCTGCGCCGTTGTCGACAGCGGCCTTCATGGCGTCGTAACGATCGTCATCGGTGGCCTTGTCGCCGTTGGCGGGCTTATAGTACTTGTAGGACTTGCTGTTGGCATTGGCGTACAGCTTCACGCCGTCGTAAGTGCCCTGGTTGAAGGACTTGTCCTTCAGATCGCCCACGTCGGTGACGAACGCGACCTGATACTTGCCATCGCTGGACGTCATTTCGTCCGGGATGTCGTCTGCCTTCATGGCCGTCTTTTTGCCGTCGTTCTTCTTGTCCGTGTCCTGATTGTCCTTGGAACCGCAGGCGCACAGCGCAAAGACCATGACGAGCGCGAGGAGCAGAGCAACGAGCTTCTTCATGTTCATGCTATTTTTTCCTCCATAACAATTTTTTACCCGACATTCAGGTAATTTTTTGTTGTGTTTTCACAACCGTCCTCAGTATACCACGTGTGGGAATTGCAAGCAATCCCATTTGTTTCGAAAATATAAAAATTTTATAAACAAAGTCGGCACCTGTCCGCCGGATGCGGACAGGTGCCCTTGCATTAAAGATTTGCCATGTTGACGGCAGTGTCGAGCGCGATCGTGATCATCTGCACGAAGGAATTCTGCCGCTGCTCGCTCGTGAGCTCCTCGGCGCGATAGATGTGATCGGAGATCGTGAACAGGCCGAGCGCGCGCTTGCCGGCGCGGGCGGCGTTCATGTACAGGCCGGCGGCCTCCATCTCGACGGCGAGCACGCCCATCTTCTTCCACTGGTCGGGGCCGTCACTGCCGTCGTCGTAGAAGTTGTCGGCCGAGAGCACGTTGCCCACGTGCAGCGTGACGCCATTGGCGGCCGCCGCGGCGACGGCCTGGCTGAGCAGCGTGTAGTCCGCGATAGGCGCGAACGTGCCGTTGAGGCCGAACTGGTGCGCAAAGTTGGAATCCGTGCACGCGCCCGCACCGGCGACGACATCCATGAGGTTCAGATCATCCGCGAGCGCACCGGCCGAGCCGACGCGGATGATGTTGTCGACATCATAGAAATTGTACAGCTCCCAGCTGTAGATGCCGATTGACGGGATGCCCATGCCGGAGGCCATCACGGTCACGGGCACGCCCTTCCACGTGCCGGTGTAGCCCTGCACGCCGCGGACGTTGTTGACGAGCACGGGATTTTCCAGAAAGGTCTCGGCGATGAATTTCGAGCGCAGCGGGTCGCCGGGCATGAGCACGGTCTTGGCGATGTCTCCGGCTTTGGCTGCGATATGCGGCGTGGGAACAGGCATGATACTACCTCCGTTTTTCTCAATTTTTCAGTCTGGCCGCATGTGCGCGGCCGGTTTTATTTTAACCGCAAAAAATGCAAAAGTCAAATTGCAACGGCTCTGCGCCTGTGGTAGAATGTTGGGGAAAAACAGCGACACACGGGAGGCGGCACCATGAGCGACGTCATCACCATCGGCATCGCCGGCGGCACCGGCAGCGGCAAGACCACCATCACGCGGCGCATTCTCGACGAATTCGGCGGCGATGTGAGCGTGCTGTATCACGACAACTATTATAAGCGGCACGACGACATCCCCTTCGCCGAGCGCAAAAAGCTCAACTACGACCACCCGAACGCGTTCGACACGCCGCTGCTCGTGCAGCACCTCGACGCGCTGCGCGCCGGGTAGGCGATCGAATGCCCGACGTATGACTACACGGTGCACAACCGCGCGGCCGAGACGATCACGGTCCGTCCGGCCAAGGTCATCGTCATCGAGGGCATCCTCATCTTTGCCGAGCCGGAGCTGCGCGACCGGCTGGACATCAAGCTCTTTGTCGACACGGACGCCGATGTGCGCATCCTGCGGCGCATCGTGCGCGACGTGCGCGACCGCGGCCGCGATTTGGAGTCGATCGTCACGCAGTATCTCACGACGGTCAAGCCCATGCACGAGATGTTCGTCGAGCCGTCGAAGCGCTATGCCGATATTATCATCCCCGAAGGCGGGCATAATCAGGTCGCGCTCGATTTTGTCATGGAGCGCATCCGGGCCTATGTAAAGGAGCGGGATTAAATGGCCAAACTCTATTTTAAATACGGCGCCATGGGCTCGTCGAAGTCCGCGCAGGCGCTCATCACGCAGTTCAACTACGAGGAGCTGGGCATGACGGTCTGGCTCATCAAGCCGTCGGTCGACGACCGCGACGGGGCGAACATCATCCGCTCGCGCATCGGCCTGCAGCGCGAGGCGCAGGTCATCCACCCGGAGGAGGACATCATCGCCACGTTTGCCCGCGCGGGTCACGCCGATGTCATCATCGCGGACGAGGCGCAGTTTTTCTCCCCGGAGCAGATCGACCAGCTGCGCCGCATCGTCGACGAGCAGAACATCCCCGTACTGTGCTTCGGCCTGCGGACGGATTTTCTGACGCATTTCTTCCCCGGCGCGCGGCGGCTCATGGAGCTGGCCGATTCCATCACGGAGATCAAGACCGTGTGCGCCTGCGGCCGCAAGGCGACGGTCAACGCCCGCATCGACGGCACCGGCCGCGTCATTACCGAGGGCGGGCAGATCCTGCTCGGCGGCAACGACAGCTATGTCGCCATGTGCCACAAGTGCTGGGTGGATAAGATCCGTGCGCAGAAGGAAGCAGAAAAGGCATGAACCGCCGCGCCAGCCGCATCCTGACCGTCTGCGCCGGTGCGTGGCTGCTGGTCATCTGGGGGCAATCGTGTATGCCCGCCGCGCACAGCGGCGCCGAGAGCGGCGCACTGCTGACGCTCGTGCAGGCGTTCCTGCCGCACATGACTGACCACATTCTGCGCAAATGCGCGCACTTCGGCGAGTATGCGCTCCTCGGCGTGTTCACCGCCGCCGCACTGCGCACGGGGACGCACTTTTCATGGCCGGCGGCGCTGCTGCCCGGCACGCTCGCAGCGCTGTGCGACGAGACGATCCAGCTCTTCGTCCCCGGCCGCAGCGG
>VOFG01000985.1_pt1 | contig 88371 bp, 111 predicted proteins | sample 5384171 | NCBI WGS metagenome assembly VOFG01 (sample SAMN12384726, study PRJNA508395) | human gut metagenome | isolation source: healthy gut F | host: Homo sapiens
ATGGCGTCCCACCATTCGTCCGCGTCCTGCTCCGCGCCGCCGTCCGGCAGAATGTAAAGCCCATAGCCCGCGTATGCGCTCGCGATCAGCCGGATAGCCTGTTCGGCTCCGAACAGGCAGGTCTTGACTCCGGTCGTTCCGAAGTCGTAAGCGATGAGATACTGCATACGTCTCCTTTCATCGCGCCCAGCAAAAAGCGCGTCAGCCTGTCGGCCATTTTTGTATCCTCCAAAGCGGCCTCGCCGCAGAAGATCCGCATCCGCTCCTGATAATATTCGCAGCTGTAGGAAAACTGCAGCATCATCAGCAGATTGTCAAAGAAAAACGCAAACAGCTGCGGCTCGATCCGCTCTGTAAGCTGGCCGCCCTGCTGCGCGCCGTCAAACAGGCGCGTATAAAGCGCCGCCGTGCGCGATTCGATCTCGCGGGCAAGCGCCCCGGCATACTTCCGGCAGCTGCCGGAGGTGATCTCGTTGTACATCGCGTTATAGCTCTGGATGCCGTTGTCGAGCAGTCCCTTGGCGATGTCCAGCGCGGAAACGCCGGTCTGCTTGTGCAGGCGGTCGAGCGTCATGACGAACTCATGCATGCACGGGCCGTGATACGCCATGTCGTAGGTATCCTGAAGCGAGGCCATCATATAGTTGGCATTCAGGACGGCGTTGCGTCCCACGTCGTGTACGCCTTCCCTTCCGAGCATGGTCAGATAGGCGAACGCCTTGACCACGACGAGGAAATTGCCGTAGAAATCGCGCACGCGGCCGATGGAATGCTCCGGCTGCGCGAACGCATAGCCGGTCTCCGCCTCCACCGCGACCGGGCCGGGCAGGAACGGCGTCAGGAATTCCTTGCAGCCGACTGGGCCGGAGCCGGGGCCGCCGCCGCCATGCGGCGTGGCAAAGGACTTGTGCAGATTCAGGTGGATGCAGTCGAAGCCCATGTCGCCCGGACGGACGACGCCCATGACCGCGTTGAGATTCGCGCCGTCATAGTAGCAAAGGCCGCCCGCGTCGTGGACGATCTTCGTGATCTCCAGAATGTTTTTATCAAAAATACCGACGGTGTTCGGGTTCGTGAGCATCAGGCCAGCCGTCTGCGGGCCGACGGCCTTGCGCAGCGCGTCCAGATCCACGCACCCATCCGGGCCGGAGGGATGTTGACCACGCGGAAGTCCGCCATGACCGAGGAGGCCGGATTCGTTCCGTGCGCGGAGTCCGGCACGATGATCTCACGGCGCGCCGTATCACCGCGGGAAACGTGGTATGCCTTGATGAGCAGCAGACCGGTGAACTCGCCGTGCGCACCGGCGGCGGGCTGGAGCGTAAAGCCGTCCATGCCTGTGATCTCGCCGAGCAGCTTCCCGGTGCGGTACATCAGCTCCAGTGCCCCCTGTGCCGTATCCTCCGGCTGGAGCGGATGCAGCCGTGCAAAGCCCGGCAGCGCCGCCAGTGTTTCGTTGACCTTCGGATTATACTTCATGGTACACGAGCCGAGCGGATAGAAGCCGTCGTTCATGCCGTGAACGCGGTGCGACAGCGCCGTATAATGCCGGATCAGCTCGTTTTCGCTCACATGCGGCAGGTGAAGCGGCTTCTCGCGCGCAGCGCCGGGCATGACCTCCGGCACGTCGCACTCCGGAAGGAGCGTCAGCGCATGATCCTTTTCTCCAAGCTCAAAGATCGTTTTCATCCGCAGCTCACCTCCTGAAGAATGGCGACGGCCTCGTCCAGCCGTTCCTTCGTCACGACCTCCGTGACACACCACAAAATGTCGCCCTCGACCGGCAGGCCGCCCAGAATGTCGCGCTTTGCCAGCGCGGCCAGCGCCTTTTCCGTGTCCGGACATTCCGTCACGAATTCATGGAAGAATTCACCCGGATGCACGCGCTTCCAGCCGAGCTTTTCCTCAAGCTGCTGCGCGAAATAGTGCGCCTTGGAGGTGCAGAGCGTCGCCGCCTGCCGCAGGCCCTTTTCGCCCATGGCGGAAAGGTAGACCGCCGCGGTGAAGGCGCACAGCTGTTCGTTCGAGCAAATATTGCTCGACGCTTTTTCGCGGCGGATGTGCTGCTCGCGCGCGGAGAGCGTCAGAACGTAGCCGATCTTCCCCTCCGTATCCACCGTCTGGCCGACGATGCGGCCGGGGAGCTTGCGCATCATGGCGCTGCTCGCGGTCATAAAGCCCAGATACGGGCCGCCGAAGGCCGTGTCCAGTCCGAGCGGCTGGCCCTCGCCGACGGCCACGTCCGCGCCGCATTCTGCGGGCGTTTTGAGGATCGCCAGAGAGATGGGATTGACGCCCATCACATATTTGGCTCCGGCGGCGTGCGTGATCTCGCCGAGCAGCTCCGCTTCCTCCAGCAGGCCGTAGAAGTTCGGCTGCTGAACGTAGAAGCAGGCAGCGTCCTGTCCCAGCAGGCTCCGAAGCGCCTCCGGGTCGGTCCGTCCGTTCTTCTGCGGAACAACGGTCAGCTCCACGTCGGAGCCGAAGCAGTAGGTTTTCATGACCTCGATCACCTGCGGATCGGTCGTCGCGGAGACGTAGGCCTTCGTGCGCTTACGGTCGCGGCACATGGTGATCGACTCTGCGGCGGCGGTGCCTCCGTCGTAGACGCAGGCATTGGAAACATCCATGCCGGTCAGCTCGCAAAGCATGGTCTGGTATTCAAAGATCGCCTGCAAAATGCCCTGGCTGATCTCCGCCTGATAGGGCGTGTAGGCGGTGACGAATTCCTCGCGGTTCACGATCGCCTTGACCGCCGCGGGGATATAGTGCCGGTAGCTTCCGGCGCCGCGCAGACAGGTACGGAACACATGGTTCTTTTCCGCCAGCGCGGAGACGGATTCCAGCGTCTCCATCTCGCTTTTGCCGGAGGGCAGGTCGAGATATCCGTCGATCCGCATTTTCTGCGGCACATCCCGGAACAGCTCCTCAACCGAGCCGACGCCGATGGTTTTCAGCATCTGCTGCCGTTCCGAGGGCGTTGTCGGAACAAATGGTTCCCATCAGTGCTCCTCCTTCGTAAAGGCCTCATACTCCTCCGCGCTCAGCAGCTCGGAGAAATCGGTGACGTTTTCGATCTTCATGATCCATGCGCCGTAGGGATCGGGTTGAGAAGCTCCGGAGAATCGTCCAGCTCCTCGTTGACCTCCGCAACCGAGCCGGTCACGGGACTCATGACGTCGGAGACGGCCTTGACAGACTCCACGTCGCACGCAGCCTCACCGGCGACCACATCGTCGCCCACGGCGGGCAGATTGACGAACACAAGGTCGCCCAGCTCGCTCTGTGCGAAGTCGGAAATGCCGACCAGCGCGGTGGTGTCGTCCAGCATCTTGACCCATTCATGGTCCTTCGTATACTTCAATTCAGCGGGAAAATTCATCTTGGTTCCTCCATTTCATTTTTTCAGCGGCAAATTTTTTTCCGCAGGCGGCCGTCGGGCCGCCTGCTTTTGGTTTCTCAGTTCGATCAGATGCCGGTCGCGGCTGCGAACGTGTTGAGCATCGCGTCGGTCTCGGCATCGGAGAAGCAGTAGCGCATCTCGGTATAGCCCTCGCGGAGCCTGGCGGCCTCCTCCTTCACGTCGGCATTGCGCAGAACGCAGTCCGCGATCAGATGCGCCAGCTTTGCGAATTCCTCCTTGCCGAAGCCGAAGCGCGTCATTTCATTGACGCCCATGCGCAGCGCGCCCGAGGCCGTGAAGCCCTCTTCCTCCGGCGTCGCCTGATAATTGCAGACGATGTTGTTTTCCTCGAGGCGCTTGGCGACCTCCGGGCCGTGGCTGTAGCCCACGCGCACGATGACCTGATGCGTCTCGGTATAGCCGGCTGCCGGGTCGCCCGCAACATCAAGACCCTCCGCCTTCAGGCTGGTGGCAAAAGCTCTTCGCGTTCTCCACAACGGCCTTCTGGTACTCGTCCTTGAAGGCGTTCATCTCATATGCCGCCATCAGCTGGCCGAGGAGTGTGCCGAGGTGATGGTTCGAAACGCTGCCCGGGAAGGCGCGGGTCTCGATGGTCTCCCACAGGCCCCATTTCAGATCCTCCTGCTTCCAGTTGACGCCGATCACGCCGCGCTGCGGCCCGAAGAAGGTCTTGTGCGTCGAGCCGGTGACGATCTCCGCGCCCTCCTCGAACGGCTTCTGGAAATGGTCGCCGACAAGGCCCAGCACATGCGCCATATCGTACATGACGGTCGTCTGGATGCCCTGCTCGCGGATGAATTTCACCAGCTCCGCCACAGGCTCCTTGTAGAGCACCATCGACTTGCCGAAGATCACGAATTCCGGTCTGTATTTTGCCAGCAGCACCTTGGCCGCCTCGGTATCGATGCGGTACGGGTCGTCCGCGCAGACCGGGAAATTCACGACCATCTGCTTTTCGGTGACGGGATCGGTCGCAATGTAATCGTGGAGCGCGCCCATGGGCTGCGCCGACAGGTGTCCGCCGCGCACGATGTGGTTGTTCATGACCCAGCCCAGCCGCTGCGGCGTGCGCTTGCGATCCACACGGTTCTTGAAGTCCATGAGCGCCGAGAATACAGCGGTGTTGGACATCTGGCCGGAGGTCACGCGGGTCTCGACCTGCGTGCAGCCGAGGTATTTCTTCATCTCCTCGACAAGCATCGCCTCGACCTCCGCGATGAAATTCGTGCCCTGATAATAGAAGATCTCCGCATCATAGAACGCCTTCTGCTTCTTATGCTCGGCGTAGCGGTTGGAGGGGTCGGATGCGCACAGCAGGCGCACCGCGCGCGACTGCGTGTTTTCCGACGGGATCAGGTTGATGCAGCGCTGCTGCCGCCACAGGTGGTTTTCCTGCGCCTTTTTCAGAAGCTCCGCCGCCTTCTGCGGATACGGCTCCGCCGAGGGCTTGAACGTCTCCGGCACAACGCCGGGCAGGATGGGACGGGCGTAGGGAGCCGCGTCCTGACGGATGTGGTAGCCGACGACGAGCGCGGGCTGGCGCTTGCCGCGGATATCCACCTCAATGTTGAAATTCTGGCAGACGCGGGAATCCATATACGCAAGGCCGATGGAGCGCTTGCCGGTCTCCTCGGTGATGACGGTATCCAGTCCCTCGCCCTTCGTCTTGAAATACGGGATCATGGTGCCGGAGGTCACATAGCCGATGGGCTTTCCCTCCGACCATGCGTCCTTACTGTAGACCGGGAAGCCCTTTCTCAGGACACCCTTCCCCTCCAGATAGATCGGCTGGATGCGGTAAGGCAGATCGGCCAGCGCGGAGTAATCACGGTCCATAATCTTCTTGAAGGCCTCAAACTGCTTTTTGAGCGCGGCCTTTCCGATGAACTCACCCTTTTCCGGCGCGAAGGAGACCGCGAATTTTGCCAGCGGCACCGCGTAGATGGGAATCTCGCCGCCAAGCTCGCACTCGCCCATTTCGTGGCCGTAGAGCGGAAGCGCCGCCTCCATGCGAAGCGTGTCGCGCGCGCCCAGCGCCGTGGGCTTCGCGCCCAGCTCGATCAGCCGGTCCCAGAAATAGCGCGCATCCTCGGAATTGCAGTACAGCTCGTAGCCGATCGGCTCGCCGGTATAGCCGGTCTTGGCCAGACGCACCGGACGGCCCTCCATTTCGAGTGTATTGAGCGCGTTTTTCACATTCTCCACCGTCAGCGTTCTGCCGCCGGAGAGCGTCATGAGGATCTTCTTGGCCTCCGGACCCTGTACGGCGATGGCCGCATAGCGGTCGGAGACGTTTGTCAGCTTCACGTCGAAGGCCTCCGCCTGCCTGTACAGGTGCGCAAGATCCTTGTCGATGTTGCCGGCATTGATGACGAGGAAATATTTTCCCCTCTTCAAAGCGGTAGAGATAGGCGTCGTCGATGGAATAGCCGTTTTCATCCGGGATGATGCAGTACTGCGCCTGATTCACGTCGAGCGCAAGCACGTTGCTCGAAAGAACATGCTGCAAAAAGGCGACCTGCTCCGGCCTCCACGTCGATACGGCCCATGTGGAAACGTCGAAGATACCGCAGTGGCTGCGGCAGTAGAGATGCTCGGCCACGATGCCGTCCGGGTACTGAATGGGCATATCCCAGCCGCCGAAATCGACCATCGTCGCTCCGGCGTCCAGATGGGCCTGATACAATACCGTTCTCTTTGAGTTCGCTCATACTTTTCCTCCTTTTTTCATTCCGTCGCGCAGACTGTGCGCCTGCGGCCAAGCTGTGCTTCGATAATTCTTATCCGCCCGGTCTGCGTCCAGCAGGTCGAGGCGGTCAATGTCCTTCAGCCGCTCATAAATGCGGATCCACGCGCAGCGGTTCTCCGGGTTGACCTCGCAGCGCCCGTTTCTCTGTCCGCCGCACGGCCCGTGTACCAGCGACTTGGCGCACTGCGTGATGGGGCAGATGCCGCCGGTCTGGCCGAGCATACAGTCGCCGCACATCCGGCACGCCTCGTGGAAAACGCCCGCCCGCTCGATCTGGCCGAGGAAGAGGGTGTCATTGGCCGGGAAAACCGGGATATGGACGTGCTCCGCGACAGTCTGGACGCCGTCGCCGCAGGCCATGCCGACGATTGCCTCCGCGCCGCTGTCGCGCAGGGCCTTGATGTCGCGCTTGACGAGCAGCATGTGGCAGCACTCGTCCGGCAGGATTGTCCCCACGACCTCAAAGCCGTGCTCCTGCAAAAAGGCGGTCATTTCCGCCAGCTCCTTTTTCGCCGCCGGTCTGGCAGGCCGTCGCACAGCTCTTACATCCTGCAAGCGCCACGCGATGGACGCCCGCAAGCATGGCCAGCAGCTGTTCGGGCGGTTTTTTCTGGTGATAATCATAGTGAACTCCCTTGTCTGACCGTTCCTTCGAACGGAAATGCGGCGCGGGCTGCCGGATAAAAAAGACAGAGCGCGCCTGATACAGGCGCGCTCTGTTGATGAACCTGAAAGATTCTCCCCTTGGGGATTGCTTCTTCGGTGCTGCGCAGCAGCTTTCCAGAGTTCCGTCCGGGATCAGTTCCTTTACCTGAGAGTTCCTTTGCGCGAGCCCCTTCGGTGGCATAGTCCCTATGCACTCTCCTGATCCTTTCATCCGGCCATATGCAGTTGTAGATCGTGCCCAAAAAATTGCAGCGCGAATGCCGAAACTTATCTACTTTGTTAGCTTACCGCGTGCGGAGGAAAAAAAGCAAGCAGAATTTTCCCCTGTCCGGAAATTTTTCCGCCCGCGCCCAGGGCATCCGTCGGAATATGAAAAAGCGGAGCGCCGTGCATCGTGCGCGGCACTCCGTTTATGTTCGCCGCTGCGCGGCGCTGTTTCTGGTCTGCCTCTTCGGATCGCTCCGGGGTGGGGCAGCTACCCCCTGTAAATTTTCGTTTTCATTATGGACGGCTCAATATCCGAAGCCGAAGCCCCACGGGAACAACTGTCCGCCCTGCTGGCTCTGGCCCTGCGACTGCTGGGACTGCTGGGCGTCGTCTGTTGTCGTGGTGGGCATTGCCGACTGCGTCTTTTCACCGATGGTCACGGTGAGCTCCAGCTCTTCGCCCTGACGATAGACCTTGAAGGTCAGCTCGTCGCCGGGCGTCTTTTTCGCCGACGTAGTTGACAAGCTCTGTGCTGGAGTTGATGGCAGTGCCGTCAACCTCTGTGATGATATCATTTTCTTCCAGTCCCGCCTTGGCTGCCGGAGAATCCGCCTCGACCGAACGGACGGCTGCGCCGGTGGGCACGCCGTAGCCCTGAGCCTCCGAGCTGACGCTGCTGACTGTCACGCCGATGTAGGGCTTGGTGATGCTGCCGGTCTCGATGATACTCTTGACGATGTTCTTGACATGGTTCAGCGGGATGGCAAAGCCGATGTTATCGATGGAAGCCTCGCTGCTCGAGGATGAGCTGGAATACTTGGCGTTCGTAATACCGATGACCTCGCCGTTGAGGTTGAGGAGCGCACCGCCGGAGTTGCCGGAGTTGATGGCACAGTCCGTCTGGATGAGGTTCATCGTGACATTGCTGGAAAGCGTGACCTCACGGTTCAGGGCGCTGACCACGCCGGTCGTGAGCGAGAAGGTCAGCTCACCAAGCGGATTGCCGATGGCGACGACCTGATCGCCGACGTTCAGATTGTCGGAGTCGCCGAGCACGACGGGCGTCAGGCCCTCCGCGTCGATCTTCAAAACGGCGATGTCGTTCGACTCGTCGCAGCCGACGAGCGTGGCGTCATATTCCGTGCCGTCGTAGAGCGAGACGGTGATGGAGTTCGAATCTTCAACAACGTGATAGTTCGTCAGGATATAGCCGTCCGCCGTCAGGATGAAGCCGGAGCCCGCCGCGGCGGACTGCGTCTGATAGCCCCAGTAGTTTGTGGTGATGGAGGTCGTGATGCCGACGGTCGAGTTGACGTTCTGTGCGTAAACCTCGGCGGGCGTCATTTTCTTTGCTGGTGTCGATCTGCGCGATGTTGATGACGCTGGTTTCGCGGCTTCCCTCATAGACGACGGAGGCCTGCTGCGCTTCCTCGGTGTCTGCGTTCTTCGCGGCCAGATGATTCTGGAGCGCGCTTCCGCCGAAGCCCATCGCGCCGCCGACCAGTGCGCAGCTCAGAACAAGTGCCGTGACCTTTGCGCCGGTGCGGTTCTTCTTCGGCTTTGCGGTGCTTCCGGAGCGGTGTCCGGCTGCGGCTGATAGCTATACTGCGGCTGATAGCCCTGGTTTTCATTTTCACTTTCATTTACATTTTCAAAACGATAGTCCATAATGAATGCCTCCGTTCAATTGTTATCTTTTATGCTCCCGATTATAAAGGCGAATTCTGAACAAAAACCGAAACCGGGCTGAACAAATTGTGAACTTTGGCGTGATTTTATGAACGTTCTGAAAAGGCATGATATGGAAATCCCTCAGACAGCGTCTGAGGGATGTTCTCTTATTATAGAACGCCGAAATGCTCGAGCAGGATCTTGACGCCGATCAAAATCAGGATCACGCCGCCCGCGATCTCCGCCTTGGACTTCCACCGCGTGCCGAACACATTGCCGATCTTCACACCGGTGCAGGAGATGGCGAAGGTCGTCAGGCCGATGATGCAGACGCCAAGGAGCGTATTGAGAAGCTCGCTGGCCGCAATGAGCTGAAGCGGCACACAGGCGAAGGTGATTCCGACGGCCAGCGCGTCGATGCTGGTGGCGACGGCCATGACGAGCATGGTCTTGAAGTCGAGGCCCGCCGAGGCATGCTCCTCTTCCTCCTTGAAAGCGCCTCGCGCAGCATGTTCGCGCCGATCAGCGCCAGAAGGATGAACGCAATCCACGACGAAACCGCCCGGATGTACTGCTCGAAGCGGCTGCCCAGCAGATAGCCCACAAACGGCATCAGCGCCTGAAAGCTGCCGAACCATACGCCGCAGATCGCGGCGTCGCGGAAGCGGAGGCGCTTCATGGCAAGGCCCTTGCAGACCGAAACGGCAAACGCATCCATCGAAAGCCCGATGGCCAGAGGAAGCAATTCGACAAAACCCATAATATCTCTCCCAAAATAAAAATAAGGAGCCGACGCCGCGCGCCGCCCGAAGCAAACCAGACGCACACACGGCAGACCGCCATCTGTGAGTCTCATCAATTAAGACGCGCCAGACCGAAAGCCGGTCAGTATGTTGACGCGCCGCACCGTCGTGCCGATTACCCTCCCTCAACGAAGAAAAAGGTAGCATATTTCCAGCGGAAAGTCAAGGGCAACACCGCACAACTCGGCGAGAGATTTTTCGTCAAGTCAAGGTTTGAAAAGTGACGGAATACTGTATGTATTTCAAACTTTTCAAACCGCAGAATCGGCGGAAAAAATCCACCGAAGCGCGAAGATGCAATTGTGCAGTGTTGCCCAAGAGTTTGTCCCGGCTAATCGAAATAGGTTTTTGTGAAGATATACCTGACAGGCGAGGTATTTCGTTGTATTATGTGGTCACAGCAAGGAGGCGATGCCATGTCGATCGGTGCAGACCTGATCCGGGGTCATACCGACGCCATCATTCTGGCGCAGCTGCTGAAAAGGACAGCTACGGATATGAGATCAACAAGACCATTTCCCGGTCCCTCCGAGGGGGAATACGAGCTTAAGGAGGCAACGCTTATACCGCCCTTGGAGGACAGCGGACAGATCACGTCCCATACTGGGGAAGCGAGCGAGCCTGTGGGCGCACGGCGGAAATACTACGCATCACGCCCATCGGGCGGCAGAGCTACGGGCGAATGCTGCCGAGTGGCGGCAGGCGAAAAAATCATCGACACACTGATGGAAACGACGAAACGATATGCGGAACGGCTGATCGAATATATTGACGGGCTGTTTTCCGGCGCTGCGCTGAACATGCGCAACGCGGAAATCAAGGAGGAGATCCTGCAAAAACACATTGGAGCATTATGACGACCTTCTGAGCGAGGGAAAATCGGAGCAGGAGGCCCATGATACGGTCAGCATTCAGGGCATCGGCGACGTGCGTCCGCTGGTCGAGCCGGAGGGCTCCGCCTGCCGAGGCAGCGCCGGGAGTCGCAGCCGTCCGCGCCGGAGACCGCCGCAGACGAGACGCATCCGGCCTGCGCGGAGCCGTCGGCGGCATCTGGATGCTGTTCACGGCGCTCTACCTTTTGATCAGCTTCACGACCCACGCATGGCATATCACATGGATCCTGTTTTCTGATTGCCCGGCGGTCATCAACATTCTGAACGCCGTTCTCGACGCGAAGAGCCGTCCCGGCCCGGACGCAGCGCAGCCATCGCGGCGCTCTGGCTTCTGACCACGGCGCTGTACTTCGTGCTCAGCTTCGCCACCGGCGCGTGGCACCTGACGTGGATCCTGTTCCTGATCGCCGGAGCGGCGACGGGGCTGGTCTCCGCGATCTATGATTGGAAAAAATAAAGGAGATTTTATGAAAGACAAAATACGCTGGCCCGCGTGATCCTATGGGCCGTAATCGTTGTGATCCTGTGCGGCGCGTTTGTAGGCGTTCTGCTGCGTTACCGCTTCGAGCAGGCAAATACGGAGCCTGCCGCACCGATTGCAGCCGCCGATCCTACATTGGAAAACGGCAGCACAGGCAAGGTGTCTGCGCAGGAAGGCGTCAACAATGTTGCAGATAACGAGTCCGCCGCGCCGGATACCTCTCTCGGCGCCGTGGATGCGCAGCTTCCCGCTGCTTCCGTGGCCGCTCAGATCGCCGTATCGGATATCCGCAAGATCGAGGTAGACTGGATCTCCGGCAGCGTGACCGTCCGGCGCGCAGAAGGCGACAGCATTGAATTTTCCGAGGATTATCAGGGCGAGGAGAAATACCGCCTGCGCTACAGCGTGGAAAACGGCACGCTGTACATTCAGGCCTGCCAGAGCGGCACCGTTCTGAACATCCCGAAGAAGGCCCTGACGCTCTCCCTGCCTGATGCGCTCTATCAGGAACTGAAGCTCAGCGTCGGCTCCGCGAAGCTGACGCTCTCGGATGTACGCGCGGATGAGCTGGAGCTGGACAGCATCTCCGGCGATATCGAGCTTGCCCGCATAGAGGCATCCGAGCTCAAGATCGATACGACCAGCGGCAGCATCCGCGGTCAGAGTCTGACTGTCTCCGAGCTGGAGCTGGACAGCGTCAGCGGCAACGCAGAGCTGGAAGGTGCCTTCGATTCCGTAGACGCCAACACGGCCTCCGGCTCGGTGACGCTTTTACGTCCTCTTCCCTGCCGCGTGAGATCGACGCGGACACTGTCACGGCGATGTCACGCTCACGCTCCCGAAGGACAGCGCGTTCCGCTATGAATTCGATACCATCAGCGGAAGGCTGAAAAGCTCCCTGCCCGACGCCGTTTCCGGCAGCGATGCGACCGTGGAGATCGACACGACCTCCGGCGGCCTGACCCTCCAGCCGCTGGACTGAGCCGCCGCGCTCCAATATACAATACCCCTCTGCGACGGGAAAGCTGTCGCAGAGGGGGTTCTCTTTATGCCTTTTATGCCTTTTCGATCAGCGTCGCGGCCGGAAGCAGCTTTTCGACATCCGCCTGCTCCATCTGTCCCGCGTCGCACAGCTCCGCGATCTTCGGGTCGATCGGGAGCCGCGCCAGCACCGGCAGAGAATAGCTGAGTGCGATCTCGTCGAGCTTGCTCTTGCCGAACACCTCGATGCGCTTACCGCAGTCGGGACACTCCAGATAGCTGTAGTTCTCCACGAAGCCGTACACCGGCACGTTCATCATCCGCGCCATATTGACTGCCTTGGACACGATCATCGACACCAGATCCTGCGGAGAGGTCACAATAATCAGTCCGTCCACCGGCAGCGACTGGAACACCGTCAGCGGCACGTCTCCCGGTTCCGGGCGGCAGATCGACAAACAGATAGTCCACATCGCCCCAGCACACGTCCGACCAGAACTGCTTGACTGCTCCGGCGACGACCGGGCCGCGCCATACGACGGGGTCTGTCTCGTTCGGAAGCAGAAGGTTGATGGACATGACCTTGACGCCCCTCCTTAGTCACGGCGGGCAGAATGCCGTCGTCGCTCCCAAGCGCAGGCTCATGCAGGCCGAATGCCTGCGGGATGGACGGGCCGGTGATGTCGGCGTCGAGAATGCCGACCGTGTGGCCAAGCCTCCGCATGGCCATCGCCATCATGGACGTGACCGTGGATTTTCCGACGCCGCCCTTGCCGGAGACGACGGCAATGACCTTTTTGACATGGGAATTTTATTTGGCTCTGCCAGCAGGCTCTCGGGCTTACGATCCGCGCAGCTCTCGCCGCAGCTGGAGCAGTTGCCGCTGCATTCACTCATGGAAAAGCACTCCTTTTCATGTTTCTATCCTGATTGTAGCGCCGCAGCGCGGGAATGTCAACTCAGCGCGTCTTCCACCACGCCTTGACGAAGGCAAAGACCTCGCGCAGCTGATAATTGACCTTCAAGATCCACGGCCATGTGTCGCTCGTCAGCCCGTAGGGCGTCATGCCGAGCTTCCCCGCGATATATTTTGCCCGGGGCATGTGGAAATCACTCGTGATAATGAGGACGCTTCCGGTGTCGATGCTGCGTTTCTCCGCAAGCGCCGCCGAAAACAGCAGATTTTCCCGCGTATCCGAGGCCTCCGTCTCCTCCACGATGCGGGACGGGTCAATGCCCCGCGCCGTCAGATAGGCGGACATGACCGAAGCCTCCGTCTGCTGCTCGTCCGGCCCCTGTCCGCCGGAGACGAAAGCGGACGCCTCCGGATGCTCCGTCAGATATTCATACGCCCGGTCGAGCCGCTTTTTGAGCGTCAAAGAGGGCTGGTCGCCCTGGATCTGCGCGCCGAGCACGACCACGAACTGCGGAGCCTTCTCCGGCATGACGTCATCCCTTCCCTGCACAATGATCGCGGCCATCGCGCCGAAATGACCGTCATGGAAAGCGCGGTCAGGGCAATGAGGATGCGGCCCCAGACCTTCGGCGCGTTCTTCCTTTTCAGCAGCCAGAGCGCCGCCAGCACAGCCGCCAGCAACAGCAGGCATATGCCCGTCATGCCGATATGGAACGGGATCAGAATGCACACGATGCCCAGCACGGCGAAAAACGCCGCAAAAATCAAAAGCGTCATTCCGCACCCTCCAGCCGCAGGGAGAGCCTCCCAGCGCTCCATCATTTCCGCATAGGCGTTCTCCGCCGTCTCCCGCTCTGCCATCAGCCGCGAAAGCTCCTGATAGTCGGACGCCGCCGCATCGATCTTGCCATCGTATTCATGCAGAAGCGCTTCCTGCTTCTCGATTTCCCGCTCGATGGCGCGGAGCTGCTTTTCCAGACTCTTGTCCGGAGCGGCTGGCTTCACCTTCTTTTCACGCTTTTCCTTCGCGGCCGGAGCCGCCGCCTGAATGCGCTCGAACGAGCGGATGGAGCGGTATTTTTCATAGCCGCAGAGATAGTCGCGGATGTGCGCATCCTCCAGCTCCCAGACCCTCGTGGCAAACTTGTCCACAAAATACCGGTCGTGCGACACGAAGATCAGCGCGCCCTCGTACTCTTCAAGCGCATCCTCGACCCATTCGCGCGAGGCGATATCGAGATGGTTCGTCGGCTCGTCGAGGATCAGGAGGTTGATGCTCTCGTCCATCAGCATACACAGCCGCAGGCGGCTCTGTTCGCCGCCGGAGAGCTTGCCGACCGTCTTGTAAACGTCGTCGCCCTCAAACAGGAACGCGCCCAGCCGGTCACGCGCCGTCTGCACCGTGCAGTTCTTCTCGTAAAGCATCGTGTCGAGCAGCGTCCGTTCCGGGTGATCGAAATGGATGATCTGCGGCAGATAGGCCCACTTCACCGACGGGCCGAATTTGATCTTCCCTCACCCGTCTCCTCGCCCAGCAGGATCTTCAGGAACGTTGTCTTTCCGGTGCCGTTATCGCCCAGCAGCGCAACGCGCTCACCGCCGCCCATCTCCAGATCGACGCCGGAAAACAGCGTTCTGCCGTCGAACTGCTTGGAGAGGTTTTTGATGGACAGAACCTCGTCGCCGAAGAAATCGCGCTGGTTGAAGCGCGCGCGCATGGTCTTGTCCCTGGTGGGCTTGTCCGTTTTTTCGATGCGCTCCATGCGGTGCTGGATGGACATGGCGCGGCGGTAGAGCGTGCGGTTGTTGATACCCCAACCCTTCATGCGCTCGAGCGTGAAGCCCAGCTGGGCAAGCTTGGCCTGCTCCTTTTCGTATTGCTTGAGCTGCAGCTCGAAGCGCGCCTGCTTTTCCTGTACATAGAACGAATAATTGCCGCTATAGAACTCCGCCTTGCCGTCGTGGATCTCCACGATGCGGCTGACGACACGGTCGAGAAAATACCGGTCGTGCGAGATGGTCAGGACAGTGCCCTTGAACTTCTCGATGTAGTCCTCGAGCCACTCCACGCTGTTCATATCGAGATGGTTCGTCGGCTCGTCGAGCAGCAGGGATGTCCGTCCTTTCCAGCAGCAGCCGCGCCAGATTGACGCACGTCTTTTCTCCGCCGGAGAGGCTTGCAAACTCCTGCCCGCGCTGCGCGGAGGAGATGGCAAGGCCGTTGCAGATCTTATCCGTCTCCGTGTCGGCCTCATAGCCGCCGCCCGCCGTGAAGCGGTTCATCAGCTCGTCGTAGCGGCTCAGCAGCTCCTGCGGGGTGTGGTCGGACATCTGCGCCTCGATGGCCTGCATCTGCACCCGGATGCGGTCGAGCTGCGCGAATGCCGTACGCAGCACATCGTCCACCGTATAGCCCGCCGGATAGACCGGGATCTGTGAGATCAGCCCGACCTTCTTCCCGGACGCAAACGCGATCTCGCCGGAATTGTAGTCCAGCTCACCGGTCAGGATCTTGAAGAGCGTCGTCTTGCCCGCGCCGTTTTTGCCGAGCAGGCCGACGCGCTCCCCCTCCTGAACGTCGAAGGAAATGCCGTCGAGCACGTTGCGCCCGAATCAAAGCTTTTTACCAAATCCTTGACAGAAATGTCTATCATAAATTCAATCCTCTGTGTAAACTGTCACTCTGCCTGACAGTCATGGTCTATTTTATACTGTGCCAGAAATTCGCTCCGGGTAAACAACAGATTAATCGCTTGCAGCAGAGCATTTGCGCTCAAATGCTCCGGCAGGCCCAGCTCCTTTGCAAAGTCTTGCGGCGCGAGGCGCTGTCCGCGTGTCCGCTGAGCCGAAGGGTATAAAGGTCGGCCTTCGTGACCGGCTCGGAGGATGCGGAGACGCTTTCGCCGTCCAGTTCCGCGCCTGCGTTCTGAAGGGCCTGCAATAAAACCTCCGGCGTCATGCCCTCGACGCCGAGCTTGCCTTCTTTTCCGGGCGCGGACTTGCGCTTTTCCTTGCCGTAGATATCCGGGATATACGCCTGTAGGATATTTTCGCCGTGCAGCGCGTTTTTCAGAAAATTCCGAATGACGAAGCCCGCGCCGTCGGAGTCCGTCAGGATGATGAGGCCGCGCCTGCGGGCGGCAGCGCGCAGAAGCGCCAGCCGCTCGCGGTCGTTCATGATGCCGAAGCCGCGCGTCTCAAAAATGGGCGCGTCCACAAGCTGACGGAGCGTGTTGACGTCGTAGCGCCCCTCGACGACGATGGCCTGCTTGAGCTTAACCACGGCGCGCCTCCTGTGCCAGCTCCACGACCAGCAGCTCCAGAAGCCGTTCGGGATCGTCGTAGCTCGTTTTCATGCGCACGTCCGTTTGGAGGCACAGCTCCACCGCGCGGCGGCAGAAGCCCTCCGAGGCCCGCCGGGCCGCCGTCATGGTCAGGCCCGCCGGATAGCTCTTGAGGCCGGTCAGCTCCATAAGGACGTCCTGCCCCTTTCCGCAGGCCATGATGGTCTTGGCATAATGCAGTCTGCGCATCTGCGAGCCGATCGCGCCCAAAATCAGATTGCAGTCCTCCTGCATGGCGAACAGCTCCCGCAGTCCGGTCAGCGCCCGTTCATATTCGCCTCCGGCGATGGCGTTCGAGATATCGAAGGTGCGCGCCTTGAGCGCAGGCGTCACCATCGCGTCAATGTCGCTTCGGGCGACGGCGGGCGTGGTGCAGTAATTGGCGACCTTCTGAATTTCCGGCCCGAGCGTCGTCATCATGCCGTCGGTGATGAAGATGAGATAGCGGCACAGCTCGTCGGAAATATCCTTGCCTGCGGCGCGGAAATGCCGCGCGATCCACGCGGCAAGCTCACGCTCGCTCTGGCGCTTGAACTCGACGACGCAGGCGTTCTTTCGGACGGCCTCGGCCAGCTTTTTCATAGTGCCGTTGATCTTGAACTCCACAGTGTCGTAGCTGAACACCACGCAGCAGTAGTCCGGGATATCGCTGAGCAGCTGCGCATACTGCGTCCGCTGCGCCTCCGGAATCTTGAACAGGTCCACGTCGTCCACGCGGATGAAGGTGCGCTCGGCCATCATCGGCATGGCCTCGAGCGCCTCGGAGAACGCCTCCGGCGTCAGCTGTTCGGCGCTGAAGCGGTGCTCGTTGAAGGCCCCGGCGGGGCCGCCTGTGAGTTTCCCCGTCAGCATCCGCAGATAGTGTTCGCGCAGATAGGCTTCCTCACCGCAAAAATATAAAAATTTGAAATTCCCCGTTTTTGAGATCGGCCTTGAGCCTTTGCAGGCCGTCATCCGGGGTCTGTGCCGTTTGTCTTGCCATATATCGGCCCTCTGATCGTAATGGTCCCGCATTGATCGGTGCGATAGACCGCAGCGCCCGCCGCCTCGATGCGCGCCAGCGTCTGCGGCGACGGATGTCCGTAGGAATTGTCCTCGCCCACGGAGATCAGGACGGTCTGCGGGCGGAGCCTGCTCAGGAGCGCGTAGCCCGTTGAGCCTGCCGCGCCGTGATGGCCCGCCACCAGCAGCTCCGTCTGCGGGATATTCTCCCGTTCCAGAAGAAGCTGCTCCGTCTTTGCCGTCATATCGCCAGTTATCAGCATATCATATTCTCCGGCCGATGCCAAGACGGAGATTCCGGAATCGTTGCTGCTTTTTGTCCGAAAGCGGCGCAAAATCTGCAATTCTCCGCCCGGAAAGCGCACGGAAAGATCCTCCCGCACCAGATAGACCGCGCAGCCGCGCTCCTTCGCCTTGGAAAGGATCTCGTTTTTCAGTCCCGTTTCGTCGCCGCTGTCCGGCAGAAACAGACACTCCACCCGCTGCCGCTCCAGAAAGCTGCGCCACGCCGCCCGCATGGTCGGCGTCATAGTGTGTCACGACCAGCGCCTCGATGCGGTATTCGCCGAAGCTCTGCAAATACCGCGCGGCATTCTCGCCTGCGCTCCACGGGTCCCCGCCGCCGCAGTCGATCACCGCCGTCCACGTCCCGCGCTGATAAAGCAGGCATTGTCCCTGTCCGACATCCAGCGCCGTGAACGTAAATACGGCAGATGCAGCTGCGCATACGCCATCAGCAGCGACAGGCACAGCGTCACGGCAAAGCACGAAACGCTCACGCGCAGCCGCGGCCTCTGCGGCAGGAAGATATGCAGGAGCAGCGCGATGTAGAAGAAAACGCACCATGCCAGAATATAGCTGTTTTTTTCCGGATACAGCGCCGCGCATGGAAGCTTGGAAAGCAGCCGCGCCGTCCCGAGCACATACCGCACCAGCCAACCCAGCAGCCACGCAGGCCCCAGCGCGAGGCCCCTTCCAGACCAGCGCCATCAGCGCGACGCCCATCCCCGCCGTAAAGAGGATGCTGACCACCCAGAGCGTCAGCATATTGCAGAGCGGCGCGATCAGCGAGACCGTCCGGAAATGGTACGCCGCCAGCGGCAGCGAAAAACACCATCGACGCGATGGAGCAGCAGAAGGCGGAAGCCATGCTCATCGCAAGCTTATGGACGGCCGCCGGGCCGTAATATAGCTTCCGAAACCACTTTTTCTCCATCAGAGGCTGATAGAGCCTCCGCGCAAACAGTAAGATTCCCGCCACGGATGCAAACGAAAGCTGAAAGCCGATATCCATGAGCGTCCACGGGTTCTCCAGCATCAGCGCCAGCGCCGCTGCGCCCAGAGAGGTCGGCGCGTCGTATTCCCGCCGGATCAGCGGCGCCAGAAGCAGAAGCGTCTGCATGACGCCCGCCCGGACGGCAGACGCGGACGCGCCGGTCATCAGAACGAAGAACACGATGACCGGAATGCCGATCATGGCGGCCAGACGCCGCCTGCCGCCGCAGAGCAGAACGATCACGCCGAGCAAAATGAAAACGTGCATCCCAGGAGACTGCGACCGTATGATAGATCCCGGCGATGGAAAGCTCGTTCCGCGTCTGCCGGGAAAGGCCGCTCCGGTCTCCGGTCAGAAGTGCCGTCAGGAAGCCGCACGCATTCGCGTCGAATACCTCGGCGAGCCGCGTGCGCAGGCGCTCCTGAAAACCGCGCGGGCCAGAAGCGCGGCCCCACATGCGCCGCCGGAGCGATCTCCGCCGCCGAACGCGCGCTCAGGAGAAACCAGACGCCCTGCGTCCGGGAATAGAGGTTTTCATCCGGCGAAACGCTCCCCGGCGCAAGCTTGAGCTTCACGCGGCAGCTTACCCGGTCGCCGGGCCGCAGCTCCGGCTCCTGCTCGCGCAGATAGAGGGTGCAGCGCAGCCGCCGCCCGTCCAAACGAAGCTCCACCGGAGCGGCCGCGCCGTATTTGCCCGCCTCCGGCGTTTCCAGCACCAGCGCGTCGATCTGCATTTCCGCGCCGTCATACCGCGCCGCGCTGCCAAGCGCCAAAGCGCGGTAGCCGGCGCACCACGCAAGTCCCACCGAAACGCCCAGCAGGCAGATCCGGAGCGCGCGCAGCCTGCGTTCCCGCCGCAGAGGCGGAAGCAGGGATATGCCCGCCGCGAGAACGGCTGCGGCCAGCACCGGCAGCGCGGAGGGCATCGTCAAAACAGAAAAGGCCGCCGCAGCGGCAAAAGCGGCCGCAAAAATCAGCAGCCTGCGCATTACTTTTTTCTCTCCCAAGCCAAGCAGATAGTCCGTCGTCACGCCGTAATACTCGGACAGCTTCACCAGCGCCCAGACCGGGATCTCGCGTTCGCCGAGCTCATAGCGGCGATAGACGCTTCTCTGCATATGCAGCATATCCGCGATCTCCTGCTGGGTCTTGTCGTGATCCTCACGCACGTCGCGGATCCTTCTGAAAATACATGGCATCACCCCATGCGGAGATGATACCATACGGCGTCATCTTCGGTTGCGCAATGGCTCCAAACGGTCTCATTTTTCGACCTGCTTCGACATGGGATAAAAAAGCGCCTGCAAAGCAGGCGCTTTGGGAAATATCCTGTAAGGCTGTGCGGATGACTGGTTACTCCGCGCTGCCGTCCTTCTGACCGGCAATATGGATCTCGATGGCCGTGTCCTCCGGCTCTGCGGGCGTCTGCTCGGGCTTCTCGCAGCAGCAGTGCTCCTCGGCAGGCGCTTCCTCAGGCTTTGCACAGCAGCAGGTCTCCTCAGCGGGCGCGTCCTCGGTCGTGCCGCAGCAGCATCCGCAGCCGGTCTCTTTCTCGGCGGGTTCGCTCTCCTCGGCAGGCTCCTCCGCGGCTTCCTCAGCCTCGGGCTCCGGAGGCGCGCAGCTGCTCGATACGGTCGCGCAGCTCGGCGATCAGTGCGTTGGATTCGTCGATCTTGTGGCACCACGGCAGATATTCCGCGCTGTCCATTTCCTCGCCCACGGCGTAGTCGCGGTAGTAGAGCTGCCCCCAGCTGCTGCTGTGCCTTGCGGATCTTATCCTCCTCGGCGTAGATCGCAATATTCGCCTTTGCAATGGATGCCAGCTGAACAGCCTTGTCCTTCGCAGCCATCGCCGTTTCGATGGCAAAATTCTTTGCATGTTCCAGATTTTCCGCGAAATTCATAATATGAACTCCTTTCTTGCTTTTTATTTGTGACTATTATAATCCTTCGCGCGGATTTGTGAAGCGGATTTTTCCTCAATTTGCAGAAAATTCACATGTTCTCCGATTCCGGCGTATCCGGCTGCGGTGCCTCCGCCTCCGCCTGTTTTCTGCGGTTGACGTAGAGCGTCTCCGGTGTGGGACGGCGCTTCACCCGCACCCACACGATCACGCCGGCCGACACGACGAAGAACACGGCCGCCAGCAGCTGGCTGACGCGGATGCCGGTCGAGAAGAGATAGAGGCTGTCCGTGCGCAGTCCCTCGATCCATGCTCTTCCAAGCCCGTACCACGCCATGTAGAGCAGGAACACCTCGCCGTCGAATTTTCTCCGCTTCGAGTAGATGTGCAGCCCGATGAAGCCGATCAGGTTCCATGCCGATTCATAGAGGAAGGTAGGATGGTAATAGACCACCTCTCCGTTGGCCTCGACAAGGCCCATCTTGAAGAAGCTGTCCGTCACGGCCCCGTGCGCCTCGCGGTTCATGAAGTTGCCCCAGCGGCCGCAGAACTGGCCGATGATGACCGCCATCGCCGCCAGATCGAGCAGCACGGTCGCAGGGATCTTTTTCACCTTCGCCACGACCAGCAGCGTCAGCGCGCCGCCGATAATGCCGCCGTAGATGGCGAGTCCGCCCTCCCAGATGTAAAGCACGGAGATCGGATCGTCCCTGTACAGCTCCCAGTAGAAGATGCAGTAGTAGGCTCTGGCGCAGATCACGCCGATGGGCACCGCCCACAGCACCAGATCCAGCACGTCGTCCTGCGTAATGCCGAAGTCCTTTGCGCGGTGCATCATGTACAGCACGGCCAGCAGGAAGCCCGCCGCGATGATGATGCCGTACCAGTAAATGCTTTTCCCGAATACCGTAAAGGCGACGGGATCCGGATCGACCGTGATCCCCAGATTCGGGAAGGTGATCGGAGACGCGAGAAACATATTGCTTTACCCCCTCTGCTCATTCGCCGGTTCAATGACCGAGAGCGCCGCCCGCTCTTTTTTGACGTTTTCCCGCACGAAAAGTTCCACATCCTCCGGCGTGACCGCATGGAACAGCGCCGGATAGTCCAGATACTCCACACCCTCGAAGCCGCAGCTGCACATGGCGTAGCAGACGCCCTCGAAGCTGTCGAGGTCGCGTGTGCGCCGCCCGAGCATGGACTTTTTTCAGCCGCTCGAACTGCGCCCGGTCCACGCCCTCGCGCGCGACGCGCTCCGCCTCGGCAAGCAGCTCGTCGAGCACAAGCTCCGGCGTTTCGCTGTCGCCGGAGGCGACCAGCAGCGCAAGGCCCTTCATATGCTCAAAGTTGCAGGAGAAATCGGCATCGATCACGCCCTGCTCATACAGTCGCTGATAGAGCGCCGACGACTCTCCGACCAGCAGCTCCGCCGCAAGGTCGCCGATGATGTCCATGCGCTCCGCCTCCGTGCCGTCCTCTGCGGGCGGGCATTTGAAGCCGATCGCAAACGTCGGCATCGAGACCTCCATTTTCTTTTTTACGGAGGTCTCGCGGCAGGCCATGTCCTCCGCCGCGCCGTAGTCACGGACGGCGCGCTCCTGCGCGCCCGCCGGCGTATACTGCTTCGCAAGCTCCGCGACGCGCTCCGCGTCCACGTCGCCGATCACACAGAGCATCATGTTTCCCGGATCGTAAAATGCCTTATGGCAGGCGTAAAAGCGTCTCGGGCGTGATCTCCGCGATGCTCTCCACGCTTCCCGCAGATCGGGATGCGCGCCGGATGGCGGCTGTACATCGCCGCGAACAGGTTCTCAAAGCACGCCGAATCGGCGTTGTCCGCATACATGCGGATCTCCTGCTCGATGATGCCGCGCTCTTTTTCCACACTTTCCTCGGTGAAATACGGCGTCGTCACCAGCCGCAGCAGGATTTTCAGGTTTTCTTCAAAGCAGTCGGTGCATTCGACATAATACGCCGTCATGGTGTAGTTCGTAAACGCATTGTTGCCGCCGCCGTATTCGGCGTACTGCTCCATGGCGTTTCCCTCGGGGAGGTCAAACATCTTGTGCTCCAGATAGTGCGCCACGCCCGCCGGAACGGCATAGTCCTTTCCCGCAAAGGAAAAGCGCATATCGATCGAGCCGAAGTCCGTCGCCAGAAACGCGAATTTTTTCGCAAAGCCAGGCCGCGGAATGACGCGAACGGTCAGTCCGTTCGGCAGCTTCTCTTCAAAATAGTGCTCGCCAAGAGCCGGAAAGTCTTTTCGGATCATGCTTCGGCTCCTTTCAGAAAATAGATCGTGTCGAGCGTCAGCGCCGCTTCGCGGCCGCCGCGGCCTCCTGCTTCGTAATGCCTTCGATCTTCTTTGCCAACGCGTCCAGCGTCCCGTCCAGTCCGGCGGCGGCGTTTCCGATATAGAAATCGTCGAGCCGTCCGGGGCTGTCGGCGGCGACTTTTCAGCTCGGAGAGAATATAGCGCTTCGCGGAGTCGAATTCATAGTCGGAGATATTGCCGCGCGGCACTGCTCGAGCTGATTCAGAATTTCCTTCTTCGCCGTCTCATAATTGGCCGTCTCGATGCCGGAGGAGACGAGCATCACGCCCTTGAACTTCTCGACGGAGGAGCCTGCGTAATAGCACAGGGACATTTCCTCGCGCACGTTCGTAAAGAGCTTGCTCGTCGCGCCGCCGCCGAAAATGGCGTTCATCATCAGCAGCGCCGGATAGCCCTCGTCCGCCGCCGTGCAGCCGGTGCGAAGTCCGATGGCAAGCTTTCCCTGCGCAACGTCCATCGTCTCGACCTTCTCGCGCACTGCCTCCGCCCGCTCCACAACGCTCGTTCCGACCGCCGTGCATACTCCGCGCGGCAGCTTCTTCAGCGCCTCGCGGAAGGCCTCCGCTGCGTCCGCCGCCGTTTTCTGCCCATGTAGAAGATCTCCACGCGCGAATGCGCCAGAATTTCATTGTAATGCGCAAAAAGGCTCCGCTCGTCTTCGCGCTCCACGTCCTCCAGCTCGCCAAGCCGCGCAATGCCGTAGGCCTCGCCGGCGCACATCGTCCCCAGCAGCTGTGAGACCGCATAGCTGCGCTTGTTGTTGATGCGCGACTCGATGGCGTTGGCAAGGTTGCGCTTTTCGCTCCTGACCACGTCCGCACGGAAGCAGCCGTTTTCCAGCTTCGGGTGCAGCAGCGTATGGCTCACGAAGTCCAGCACCTCGGAGAATACCGGCTCCCCCGCAAGCGCGTCCTCGATATAGTCGGCGAAAAAACCCGTCATCTGCATCTCGCCCTTTTTCCGCACCAGCGTGCCGACGCTTGCCCCGTAAAGCTCGTCAAGGCGCGCAGAAATGGCGCGGATATCCGGGCCAGCGCTCGCTTCCGCGCAGCAGGATGCTCGGGATCAGCGCGTTGGCCGACGCCTCCTCCCGGCGCATCGGCCGCAGAAGATTCAGACTGAAGCAGCCGGTCTTGAATTTATCCGTCTGCACGGAGGTCAGAAAGACATCCGGCAGGATCTCGATTCGATTGTCCATAATTTCTTCCTTTGCCTGTTGATAGACTGTATTATACTCCATCCGCGCCGAAAAAGTAAAATATCTCTTGTTATTCTCCCGGAATTCATGTAAAATATATGGGTAGCACTGTGCCCTTTCCGGCGCGGTGCCGCCAACAGATTTCCTTTCGGGAGGCATTGTCATGCAGTGGATCGAAGTGACCGTCAAGACCACTTCCGCCGCGATCGAGCTGGTCGCCGAGCGTCTGACGGTTTTGGGCTTTGACAGCTTTATTATAGACGATCAGGAGGAATTCCATGAATTTCTCGATCAGAACCGTCAGTATTGGGACTATGTGGACGAGGAGCTGGAGCGGCAGATGACCGGTCTGTCGCAGATCCGGCTTTATCTGGAGGACGGCCCCGCCGCCCCGGAGACCGTCAGCCAGCTCCGCGATCAGCTTTCCGCGCTGCGCGCGCAGTATCCCGGCGTAGATTTCGGTACGCTTGAGGTCGCGCTGGCCAACGTCCGCGACGAGGACTGGGAAAACAGCTGGAAGCAGTATTATCAGCCGTTGCCCATCGGTGAGCGGCTCCTGGTCGTGCCGCAGTGGCTCTCGCCGGAGAATCCGGAGCACCGCATTCCCGTCCTGCTCGACCCCGGCATGATCTTCGGCACCGGCGCGCATGCCTCCACGCAGATGTGCATGCGGGAGCTGGAACGCACGATCCGCGGCGGCGAGCGATGTGCTTGATCTCGGCAGCGGCAGCGGCATTCTCTCGATCACCGCGCTGCTGCTCGGCGCAAAACCGCCGTCGGCGTGGACATCGACCCGAAGGCGGAGGACATCGCCCGTGAGAACGCCGCCATCAACGCGCTGTATGCCGACCGCTTCACCGCCGTCACCGGCGACGTGATCGGCGACCGGGCCATGATGGAGCGCCTCGGAGACGGCTATGACATCGTGCTGGCCAATATCGTCGCGGACGTCATTATTCCGCTCAGCCCCGTCGTGCCGCATTTCCTGACAAAGGAGGGCGTATTCATCTGCTCCGGCATTCTCGATACGCGCTTTGACGAGGTCTCTGCAGCCATCGAGCGCGCCGGAATGCGCATCGTCTCGTCCGACCGTCAGGAGGACTGGCGGCGGATCACCGCCATGCGCGCAGACAGGAGTAAGGAGGCGTTTTCTTGCGCATTTTTTCCTATCGCAACAAGCGCGCGTTCAAGCGCACGCTTCTGATCGCGGGCGGCGCCGCCTTGCTGCTGCTGGCCCTTTGCATCAGCCGCTTCGTGTATTTGCAGCGCTATATCACCTACACCGACGACGGCGCAAAGCTGAACTATGACCAGCACATCGAGCCGTCCGGCACGCAGCCTGCGGAGCTGGACCCGGAGCAGTATCCCTTTGAGATCATTGTGGACACCGGCTCGGACGATCCTGCGGAGGCCGACGCGCAGAAGCAGTTTTCCGGCTACTATATCACGACCAACATGCTGGCAAAGGATGTTCAGGCCGTGCGGGATGCGCTCGACAGTCTGGACGGCCTCACGACCGTCATGATCGACGTCAAGAGCGTATTCGGCTACTATTATTACTCCTCGGAGCAGCCCGGCGCGGAGACCGCCGACGCGGACATTGCCGCCGTGGACAAGCTGATCTCCGATCTGACGAAGCGCAGCGGCCTGACCGTGATCGCGCACGTCCCCGCCTTCTCTGACCCGCTGTTCGCCTTTGACCACCAGTCTGACAGCCTCGCCATGTACTCCGGCGCGCTCTGGATGGACGACCGGCGCTGCTACTGGATGAATCCGAACAGCAGCGCCGTGCAGGGCTTCTTAAGCTCTATTGCCATCGAGCTGAGCGATCTCGGCTTCGACGAGGTCGTCTTTGACGATTTCTACTTCCCGGACAGCGAGGCCATCGCCTGGAACGGCAGCGTTTCAAAAGGAGGATGCGGTTCTGAACGCCGCGAAAAGCATCACCGACAATATGCAGGGCGTGAACATCCACGTCAGCTTTGGTTCCAGCGCGCCCGCCATGGCCGCCTATGCCTACCGGCTCTACATTCGCACCGACGATCCCACACAGGTCATGACCGTCATGGATTCCATGCAGGAGGTCATGACCGACATTCCCGCGCAGGTCGTGTTCGTCACATCCTCGCGCGATACGCGCTTCGCGCAGTGCAGTGTCCTGCTGCCGCTGCTGGCGGAGGAATGAGCCGCACCCGCGCCTGCGGACATACAAGCTGCACAAATCGCCTTCTGAATACACAGCGGCCCTCGGAATCAGCTCGTCCGCGCATTTTTTCAGAACGGCGGAAATCTCCGCCTGCTCGTCCGGCACGATCTGCGTATGTACGACCCGATAGCCCGCTTCCTCCAGCATTTTTACGACGGCCGGACCGCTCGTGTCCACGCGCTGGCCCCGGCTGCCAAGGTCGCTGACGGTGATGACAGATGCTGTGTATCCCATAACGATTTCCTCCTGCATTATTTCCGATAGCCCAGCGCCGTCGAGATCATTCCCGCCGTGGCGCGCAGACCTTGAATTCCTCGGAATGCGGGCTGCGGAACATACCGATGACGCCCACGGCGTAGGCCGCCTTGCCCTCCACGGTATAGACCGGCGCGGAGACGGAGCGCAGGCCGATCTTGTACTCGCCGTTTTCGATGGCGTAGCCGTTCGCGCGGCAGGTCTCGACCTCCCGCATCAGGGCGGACGGGTCAGTGACGGTGTGCGGCGTGAACTGCGTCATGGGCTGCGCGCGCAGCAGCGCCTCGGCGCCCGCGCGGGACATATTCGCCAGAAACACCTTGCCCTGCGACGTGCAGTAGAGGGGCAGGCGGGAGCCGACGTCGGACACGATGTGCAGCCCGCCGCGCGTTTCCGCCTGATCGAGCGTGACGACGCTGCCGCCCTCGCACACGGAGAGCACGACGGAGGCTCCCGTCTGCTGGCAGAGATGCTCCATGTAGGGCCGCGCCACAAGGGAAATATCCCACGAACGCTCGACCTGGCGGCCGTATTCAAACAGCCGCAGCCCGAGCGAATACTTTCCGTCGGGCGTCTGCGTGACCACGTCATACGTCCGCATGGTGGTCAGAAGGCCGAACACGGTGCTCTTCGGATAGCCGCACTGCGCCGACAGCTCCTTGAGCGACAGCGGCTTTTTTGACCGGCTCAGAAGCTGCAGCAGCTCCATCGCCTTCGCGACCGACAATATGATATTTCCATCCACCACGGCGCACACCCCCTTTTACCGTCAGCATAGCGCCCGCGTGATATTTTGTCAAGAATAATCCGATAATAGCAATCGAAAATCCGATAATATCGCACGTTTGATTTGAAATGAGCGGGATGAAAATGCTACAATGGGTGCAAACGAAAGGATCGGCGCCCTATGGAAGATACATTTGGCAGGAATATCCGTTATCTGCGGCTGTCGGTGACGGAGCTTTGCGACCTTCGCTGCCGCTACTGCATGGCGGAGGAGGGCGTCTGCAAGCGCGGACACGAGGAGCTGTGCTCCTTTGAGGAGCTGCGGGAATTCACGGCGGCCGCCGCGGCGATCGGCGTGACGAAGCTCCGCGTGACCGGCGGCGAGCCGCTGGTCCGGCGCGGGATTGTAGAGCTGTGCGCCATGCTGCGCACAGTCCCCGGGATCGAGGAGCTGTGCCTGACCACGAACGGCACGCGGTTGGAACAGCTGGCCGCGCCGCTGAAGGCAGTCGGCGTGGACCGGCTGAACATCAGTCTTGATACGCTCCGACCGGAGCGCTACCGCGAGATCACGCGCACAGGCGAGTTGGAAAACGTGCTGCGCGGCATCGAGGCGGCGGAGCGCGCAGGCTTTGAGAACATCAAGCTCAACTGCGTGCTGCTCGGCGGCATGAATGACGATGAGATCGGCGACTTTGTTCGCCTGACGGCGAAAAAGCCGTGGCAGGTGCGGTTCATCGAGCTGATGCCGATGGGCGTGTGCGCGGCGTGGCCGCCGGAGCGCTTTCTGCCCGCGCGGGTGGTCCTCTCCCGCATGCCGGAGCTGCGCCCCGCGGGCCGCAGCGGCGTCGCGCAGCTGTACCGCCTGCCGGGAGCGACAGGAACGGTCGGACTGATCGAGCCGATGAGCTGCGCCTTCTGCGCGGACTGCACAAGAATACGCATCACGGCGGACGGGAAGCTCAAGCCCTGCCTGCACTCGGACGCAGAGCTCGCGCTGCGCGGATTATCCGGTGCGGAGCTGGAAGCAGCCATCCGCCGGGGCATCCTGATGAAGCCGGCACGGCACCGCATGGACGAGACCGGCGTCACAGAGACGCACCGCGGGATGTTTGCGATCGGAGGATGAAGATGGAGCTGACGCATTTTAACGAACAGGGCCGCGCCCGCATGGTGGACGTGAGCGAAAAGGCGCAGACCTATCGCGTGGCACGCGCCGCCGCGACGGTCCGCATGGCAAAGGCGACGATGGACAGGATCCGCGAGGGCTCCATCGGCAAGGGCGATGTGCTGGCGGTCGCGCAGGTCGCGGGCATCATGGCGGCGAAGAAGAACAGTGAGCTCATCCCGATGTGCCACCCGCTGCTGCTGACGAAGGTGGACATCTCATTTGAAACGGAAGAAGCCGCCCTGCACATCCGCAGCGAGGTCTGCTGCCATGGCGAGACAGGCGTTGAGATGGAAGCGCTGACGGCGGTGAGCGTCGCGGCGCTGACCGTGTACGATATGTGCAAGGCCGTACAGCGCGATATGCGCATCGGCGGCATCCGCCTACTTTATAAGGAAGGCGGCAAGAGCGGCGTTTATGAAGCGGAGGAATGAAGAAATGGCACAGGTGACCGCAGTCAACATCAGCGAAAAAAAAGGGGTGCGCAAGCACGAGGTCCCCTATATCGACCTGAAGCTCCATCACGGCATCGTGGGCGACGCCCACGCGGGCGACTGGCACCGCCAGATCAGCCTGTTGGCTGAGGAGAGCGTGGACACGATGCGCGCCGTCTGCCCCATCGCGCTGGACGCGGGCATCTTCGCCGAGAACATCAACACCCGCGGCATCGAGCTCAGAACGCTCCCTGTCGGCACACGCCTGCGCGTGGGCGAGACGGAGCTTGAGGTCACGCAGATCGGCAAGCAGTGTCACAACGACTGCGAGATCAAGCGCGCGACCGGCAAATGCGTGATGCCGACCGAGGGCATTTTTGCCGTCGTGGTCAAAGAGGGCCGCGTGCAGGCCGGAGACGAGATCGAGGTGCTGAAATGAAGCTCATTCGAACCGAGGACGCGGTGGGTCATGTCCTCTGCCACGACATGACGCAGATCATCAAGGACAAGTATAAGGACGCGCGTTTCCGCAAGGGCCACGTCGTGACGGAGGAGGACATCCCCGTGCTGCTGAGCATGGGCAAGGAGCACCTCTACGTCTGGGAGATGACGCCCGGCATGGTGCATGAAAACGACGCGGCGGAGCGTCTGCTCACCCTCTGCGGGCAGGAGAATATGCTCCGCAGCGAGGTCAAGGAGGGTAAGATCGAGCTGAAGGCCGCCTGCGACGGCGTGTTTCTGGTCGATTCCCAACGGCTCATCGCCGTGAACAGCCAGGACGAGGTGATGATCGCCACACGCAGGGGCGGCACGGCGGTGCGCGCGGGCGACAAGCTCGCGGGGATGCGCGTCATCCCGCTCATCATCGCCGAGGAAAAGCTCCAAAAGGCCGAGCGGGCCGCGGGCGGCGAGCCGCTGCTGTCTCTCAAGCCCTATGTGCGTAAGACCGCCTGCATCGTCGCCACCGGCGGCGAGGTGAAAAAGGGTCTCATTCAGGATACCTTCACGCCGGTCGTGATCGACAAGCTCAGGGCCTACGGCATCGAAACGCTCGAGGTCGTCTACTCCGGCGACGGCGTGGAGAATGTGCGTGACGCGGTGCTTGCGATGCGTGAAAGGAATCCCGATATGGTCCTCTGCAACGGCGGCATGAGCGTCGATCCCGACGACAACACGCCCAGCGGCATCAGGGCTGCGGGCGCGGACATTGTCTGCTACGGCGCGCCGGTGCTGCCCGGCGCCATGTTCCTGCTCGGCTATTTTGACGACGGCACGCCCATCATGGGTCTTCCCGGCTGCGTGATGTACGCGGGCGCGACGGTCTTTGATCTGGTGCTGCCGAAGGTCGCGGCGGACGTTCCCGTCACGCGCGCCGATATCGCCGCCATGGGCGAGGGCGGGCTGTGCCTTGGCTGCAAGCCGTGCCGGTATCCGGTCTGTCCGTTCGGAAAATAAATCCTTCGCGCCTGCGGGCGCGAAGCTTTCACCATTCATTATCTTTCACGAAGGATAACGATAGAGAACTATTTTGAAAGGAAAAAGAAGCCCATGCTTGCCCTGACGTTCTGCTCCTCGCGCTGCCTCCCTCGTGCTCGCGCTGACCGCCTGCGGCTCCAAGGCCGACGGCGCCGCCGATGCTGCCGCCGGGTCCCCGCCCCGGGACAGCGCCCCTGCGGAAGAATCCGCCGGTGATCCGGTCGAGCTGATCGTGTTCGCCGCCGCCTCCATGACGGAGACTCTGACCCAGATTGCCGAGGTAGCAAGTCTGTCGCAGAACCCGAGGTCACCGTGACCTACAACTTCGATTCCTCCGGCACGCTCAAGACGCAGATCAAGAAGGGCGCAGACTGCGACCTGTTCATCTCCGCCGCTCCCACGCAGATGAACGCGCTCGACAAGGCAGCCTCATCGGCGACAGGAGAAAAATCCCAACGGGCTTGACCTCATCGTCACCGGCACCCGCTTGAACCTGCTGGAAAACAAGGTGACGCTCGCCGTTCCCGAGGGCAACCCCTAAGGGCATAGAGAGCTTTGACCAGCTTGCCGAGCAAATGGCCTCAAGGGGGAGATGTGATGCTGGCCATCGGCAACAGTGACGTTGCCCGTCGGCCAGTACACGCAGAAGATCTTCAACTACTACGGCATTGACGAGACCGCCGTCGCCGGATAAGCTGACCTACGGCACGAACGTCAAGGAAGTCACCACGCAGGTCTCCGAGGCCGCCGTCGACTGCGGCATCATCTACGCGACTGATGCCTACTCCGCCGGCCTTACGGTCGCGGACAGCGCCACCGCCGAGATGTGTGGTCAGGTCATCTACCCCGCCGCCGTTCTGAATGTTTCCAAGAACGTGGAGACCGCGCGCAGGCGTTCCTCGACTATCTGACCGATGCCGCTATGACCGTGAAGTCCGTCACCGCGGTCGATTTGATCCGTCGGCAATTCTCCGCTGCGGAATAAGCTGAAAGCCGAAAGAGAAGCACGCCAAATCGTTCAGAAGAAAACGCCCGCATATGATCTCCGAAATGTGGACAGACGGCAGCCCGGGGGCAAGGGTAAGCGCGTGCGCGTTTCGGGGGTCAGCCGATGCCCCATTCTTACGAAAATGGCCCGTTTTCGGACGCGCGAAGCAAAGGAGCCTTTATGGATTGGTACCCTTTATGGAACTCGCTGCGCATCGCGGCGATCTCCACCGTTCATTGTCTTTTTTCTTCGGCATCTTTGCCGCCTATTATATTGCCAAGCTCCCGCGCCTTCTCAAGGGCGTGCTGGATGTGGTGCTCACGCTGCCGCTGGTGCTTCCGCCCACGGTCGTGGGTTACCTCCTTTGCGGGTGCTTGGGCCGAAGCGCATCGTCGGCGCATGGGTGTTCGAGAACCTTCGGTCTCAAGCTGGTCATGACCTGGTGGTCCGCCATCTTCGCCACCACGGTCGTCATCTTCCCGCTGATGTACCGCACGGTGCGCGGAGCCTTTGAGGCCTTTGACGAGACGCTGGCGTACTCCGGCCAGACACTCGGGCTCTCGAACACGTTTATTTTCTGGCGTATTCGTATCCCCTATTGCCGGCAGGGCGTTCTGGCGGGCACAGTGCTCGCCTTTGCGCGCGCCCTCGGAGAATACGGCGCGACCAGCATGATCGCAGGCTACACCCCCGGCAAGACCGCCACCATTTCCACAACCGTCTATCAGATGTGGCAGAACGGACAACGACGCACTGGCGTTCCGGTGGGTCATGGTGAACATCGTTATTTCCGGGCGTGCTGCTGGCGGTCAATATGCTTGAGCGGAGAAATGCCCGCCGCCGAAAGGAGCGTGCGTGATGGCGCTGTATGTCGATATTGAAAAAAACTCGGCAGCTTTCACCTGCGCGCCAAATTCGAGGTGGACGGTGAAACACTCGCCCTGCTCGGCGCGTCCGGCTGCGGCAAGAGCATGACGCTCAAATGCATCGCAGGCATCGAAAGGCCCGACCGCGGGCAGATCATCCTTGACGGAGAAACACTGTTCGACAGTGAAAAGCACATTGATCTGCCGCCGCAGAAGCGCCGCGTCGGCTATCTGTTCCAGCAATATGCGCTGTTCCCCTCCATGACCGCCGAGCAAAACATCCTCTGCGGCATCCGCGCCGGAACACGCGCCGAGAAAAAGCGGCAGCTGGCGGAGGCGATCCGCCTGTTCCGTCTGGAGGGTCTCGAACGGAAGCTGCCCGCGCAGCTCTCCGGTGGCCAGCAGCAGCGCGTCGCGCTGGCGCGCATCCTCTGCTCCCGACCGAAGGCTATTTTGCTGGACGAGCCGTTCTCTGCGCTCGACGGCTTCCTCAAATGGAATCTGGAGCTGGAGCTTTCTGACCTTCTGAGCCGCTTCAACGGCCCCATCGTCTGGGTCTCGCACGACCTCGGCGAATGCCGCCGCAACTGCTCGCAGGTCTGCGTTATGGAAAACGGCCTGGCCGGCCGCATCATGGGCCTGGACGAGCTGATCCGCCGCCCGGACTCGCTGAGCGCGGCGCGTCTTGCCGGGTACAAGAACTTCTTTCCCTGCCGCGCCTGCGGGGGCGTTTTCGTCCCGGACTGGGGTCTGACGCTGCGCGGCATTTCCGCCGGGCCGGAGCATTCGCTTCTCGCCGTCGGGCCGGACGCCGTGGACCTCTCCGGTAAGGCCTATGCCTTCCGCGTTCTCCGCGTCATTCAGGACGTCGGGCATAACGTTGTTCTTCTGCGGCCGGACGGCGCTTCGGAAAATGCGCCGGTGCTGCGCATTGAGGCAGCGCCGGAAAATGTACCGCAGCCCGGCTCCGTTCTGACGCTCTCCCTCCGACCCGCGTCGCTTCTTCTTTTCTGAGCGCCGCGCCGCATGATTGACAGTTTTTTCTGCATATGTTAGGATGAAGGTGCCGGGTGACGAGGGCAGGTGCCTGCTCCCTGTCAGCCGACGCAAAGGAAGAAAGAGAGGAATTGCCCATGCTGCTGATCCTGCTGATGGCCGCCGGGCGCTTCTGAAACCGTATTCATCATGCAGTCCTACCGCCGCCGGTGCGTCCGGAGCGTGATCTTCAAGACGCTGGCCTCGGCCTGCTTCGTGCTGCTGGCAATGCAGTGCATCCGCATCCGCGGTACGAGCGATTATGCACAGCTGGTTTTCTGGGGCCTTGTCTGCGGACTGCTGGGCGACGCGGTGCTGGCGCGCCGCTTTCTCTGGAAGAAGACGCACGATGTGTTCTTCATCGCCGGTACGCTGGCCTTCTGCACAGGACACATTTTCTATATCCTCGCCATTTTGAAGCTTGCGCCGGATGCGGGGCAGTACGCCATCCCGCTGGCGCTGATCGCGCTGGGTGTCGCCGGGTTCTACTCAACGCCAAGCAGGTCAAGGCCGGAAAAATCCTCCCTCTCGGGATCATCTACATCGGCGAGGTGCTCTTCGTGGCGGCCTGTGCGCTCAGCGGCGCGCTGCAAACCTCGAGCCGGGCGCTGTTTCTGTTCTTCATCGGTGGCCTGTGCTTCTCGCTCAGCGACAATATGCTGGTCGTGCTCTCCTTCGGAACGAATGATAACCCCTATCGGAACGCCGTGCTGCACGTTCTGTACTACATGGCGCAGGTCTTTATCGCCGTGAGCATTCTTTTCCTTTGACCGGCAAACCCGAAAATACCGAACTTTTCATGGACTCTACGAATCGTAGAGTCCATTTTCTACGCCCTGTGGAGGCTTCTGACGGTTTTCTTCCACGCGCCTTTCCGTTTCTGAGAATCGCCGTTCCGCGCACGAGAGCGTCCTTCCGGCTTTTTCGGGTGACTTCGAGCCGCCGCCGCTTTATACTGAGCGCAGCATAAAGGCACGAAAGGATGTACCCCATGCGTCAGCTTATCATTTTCGGAGATTCCGTCATCAAGGGCGTTCATCACTGCGGCGGGAAATTCCACCTCTGCCCCGACCACGACTTTGCCTCGCTTCAGGCCGTCGGCGTTGAAGCGCACAATTACGCCAAAATGGGCGCAACGATTGGGACCGGGCTTTCGATCCTACAGCGCCGTCTGAGCGCCTGCGTTCCCGGCGCGACCGTTCTGTTTTCCTTCGGCGGGAATGACTGCGATTACAATTGGGCGGAGATCGCCGCTGCGCCGGAGGCGGGCATCTGCCGCATACGCCGCCGGAGCGCTTTCCGGAGCTTTACCGGCAGGCCATCCAGATGGTGCGGGACTGCGGCGCAGAGCCTGTCGTTGCCTCCATCGTACCGCTCGAAGCGGAGCGCTACTGGCGCGTGATCTCCAACGGACTGGACGGTGCTCGCATCATGCAGTGGCTCGGCGACGTGCATCATCTCTACCGCTGGCAGGAATACTATAATGATCTCGCCTGCTCCACAGCGAAGGCCATGGGCTGCCGCGTGATCGACGTCCGTTCGCCTTTCCTGCGTCAGCCGCGTTTCCCGACGCTCATGTCCGACGACGGCATCCACCCCTCGGAGCAGGGTCACGCCCTTTTGCATCAGGTGCTGGCCGACGCACTCCGCGCGGAATAAGGAAAGCGCGCCTTTCCCAGAAAGCAGCAGCTCCTGCCCGGAAACCTCCGGGCAGGATTTATGGAACCTCTGAATAAACCCCCCGACCGCGGACGACGGATCTTTTCCTCCAATCCTGTGGTTTGAAAAACGAGAAATACATACAGTATTCCATCGTTTTTCAAACCTTGTCTTGACGAAAAATCTCTCGCCGTCCACAGCCGCTGATTTAATCAGAGCTTCCCTATATACAGAGGCAGTGCGCTGCCTGTGCCGCCGAGAATTCCAATCGGCCGCGAAGCTTCTCCCTTCTCTCCGGGCGCCGCTTCTTACAGCTTCGCCATTTCCGCAGCGACCGTGTCCTCCGTATCGCGCATGGCCTCGAGCGTGCGCTCCAGAAGCGTGTCCAGCTCCCAGCCGAGCTGATCCGCGCCGCGCTGGATCACCTCGCGCGAGCAGCCCGCCGCGAACTTCTTGTCCTTGTATTTTTTCTTGAGCGATTTCAGCTCCATGTCCTTTGTGCTCTTGCTCGGACGCATCAGCGCCGCCGCGCCGATCAGGCCGGTCAGCTCATCGGTCGCAAAGAGCACCTTTTCCATCTCATGCTCCGGCTGGATGTCCACCGTGATGCCGTAGCCGTGGCTGGCCGTGGCATGGATGGTCGCCTCGTCCACACCCGCCTCGCGCATCAGCTCCTGCGAATTGATGCAGTGCTGCTCCGGGAACTGCTCAAAATCCAGATCGTGCAGCAGTCCGACCGTCGCCCAGAAATCGGCCTCGCCGCCGTAGCCGAGCTTTTCGGCATACCAGCGCATGACCGCCTCGACCGTCAGCGCGTGCTGAAGGTGAAAATGATCCTGATTGTATTTTGTGAGCAGCACCCATGCCTCTGTCCGCTTCATAATTCCGCTTCCTTCGTGGATTTTGGCCCATTTTACGCCGGAAATACGGATCTGTCAAAAATGCGGCACAGCCAAGGCTGTGCCGCACGGTATTTTTCTCAGAGAATGGGCGTTCCCTTTTCCTCGTGCTCGATGAGCTTCCACGTCGCGTCGATGAGGTTGGCGAACATCGGATTCTCCATCGCGCGGATGACGAAGGACTGGCGCGGGGAGTTGATATCCTCGCCGGACACCTGGAACAGGCCGTTCGCGTCGCACAGGCCGCGCAGGCGCGTCAGCTGCGCTTCGGTGTTGCGCGTCGGCATGTAGGTCACGGCGCGCACACCGGTCTCCTTCAGGCAGGCGATCACATCGTCCAGATAATCGTCCTCGAACTTCTGCGCCTTCTTGTCGCCGGTCACGCTGTCGCCCACGTCGCCGAGATAAGCGTAGCAGAGCAGCGCGTCGATGCGGCTGCAAAGCGCCACGAGGTTCTCCTTCACGTTCGGGCATTCGTCCGTCGCGTCAATGTAGATCTTCGGCACAAACGCGGATTTCAGAATTCCAAGCAGATCGTAATCGTAGAACGGATATGCAAGGTCGAGCATCTGCTTCTTCTGCTTCTCGGAGAGGTTCAGGCCGATGGAGGCAAGGTAATCGACCATGCTCTGGCCCCGTCCCGCCTTGTTGACCATGGCCTTGGCCAGCGCAAACATCAGATGACGCTCGGTCACGCCGCCGCCGCCCTCTTTGCTTTCCGAAAGTGGGAGCACGTCGCGGTCATAGTCCAGCTCAATACCGGGCAGGAGCGCGTTGATCCGCTCGATCATGGCCCGGTTGCGGCGGCCGCGCGCCTCACGATAGGGCGCGAAGAAGGCGTTCAGCCTCGATCCTGTCATGCGGCACGGACTGGATGGTCATGTAGCTCACACCGACCTGATCGGGGTTGTTGGTGCGGCGGCCCTCCAGACGGGTGCCGTTCATCGACGCGCGGCACTCCATGCCGACCGTGACCGGCATTTCCACCAGCTTCGCGGCCTCCAGAAACTCGCGCGCGCCGGAGATGGAGTCGTGGTCGATGATGCCCGCCGTGCAGAGTCCCTCCATGCGCGCGGCAAAGACCGCCGCCGTGGAGAATACGGCGAGAAGGAATAGGTCGTATGGATATGGTTGTTGATGTACTGCGGCACCATCGGCGGGAATTCGGCGGTTTTCAGCACCTCGCGGAGATTTTCCAGCCGCTCTTCCCGCGTGGGCGCGTCGAGCTTGTTCAGAATTTCAATATCGATCATTGCGCGTTCCTCAGTTGAGCATGACCTGACCGCCGGTGACGGGGATGGCCTGGCCGGTCTCGTACTTCTGCTCACGCAGTACATGACCGCGCGGGCAACGTCGAGCGGCATACAGCCGCGGTTCATCGGCACCTTGGCCTCGTAGTAGCGGCGGACATCCTCGACCGTCTTGGCGCCGGGGACCTTGCCGGCGGCGAGATACTGCACGAACAGGCCGCGGACCGGGTCGGACCACAGCGGGCCGTCCAGGAAGTTGCCCGGGCAGACGGCGTTGACCTTGATGTTATACGCGCACAGCTCGAGCGCGAAGGACTGCGTCAGGCCGATGCCGCCGAACTTGGAGCCGGCATAGGCAACGTTCTTGTTCGAGCCTTCGAGGCCGGACTTGGAGTTCAGCGTCACGATGTCGAACATAGCCTCGGGGTCGGCCTCATGCTGTGCCTGCATGATGATGGCGGCGTACTTCGCGCAGAGGAAATAGCCGGTGTAGTTGATGTTGGTGACGAACTCGAAGTCCTTCTTCTCGACCTGCGCAAGCGGGCCGGAGCGGACGACGCCCGCGTTCGACAGCATCAGATCCAGACCGCCGAACAGCTCGACCGTCTTGCCGACCATGGCCGCGACGCTCTCTTCATCATAGACGTTGACGGCGATGGCGACCGCGCGCTCGCCCATTTCCTCCGCGACCTGCTTGGCCAGCGGCTCGTTCATATCGGCGATGACGATGGTCGCGCCTTCCTTTGTAAAGCTCCTCGGCAATGCCCTTGCCGAAGCCCTGCGCCGCACCGGTCACGATGCAGATCTTACCGGCCATGCGGCCTTCGCCTGCGGGGCGCTTGTGGATGTTGGCCTTCGCCAGCTCACACCATTTGCTCATATCAACGGACATAGGGATCCTTCCTTTTCTGTAAATTGACCGCCGCGCGCCGTCTGTTGGCGCGGCGTTTTTCTGTGTCTATTATATAGGCAAATCCCACATCATTTCAAGAGGTTTTTCCTTTTTATTTTGAGGTTTTGTGTTTTTTTTGCCCACAGCGGAAAAATATATCCTTCTCGCGCGCAAGCACCCGATTGTTCGCTTGATGAAAGTTTTTGCATAAGTAAAAACATTTCCTGCATTTTCGGCAAAATGCTGAATTTTGGCTTGCAAATCGTGAGGTGCAGCGATATACTGTGCAAGGACAAAATCGCCTCAGGAGGCATCATTCTCATGGAACACCCGAATAAGCACTGGACAGACTGGCTTGTGATCGTCGCAACGGCCATTCTGATGGCGCTGAGTTATGCAATTTTTGTTTTTCCGAACTCGTTTGCTCCCGCCGGGATCAACGGTATCATCACCATGATCCAGTATCTTCTGCATATCGACATCGGCTATCTTTCATTGGCCGTCAATCTTCCGCTGTTCCTGCTGACATGGAAAAGCGTCGGACGTGACTTCGCCGTCAAGAGCATGGTCTATGTGCTCGTCTTTTCCGTCGTAAGCCTGCTGCTCAAGCGGTTCGATCTCTCCGGGATCTGCTATCACACGGAAAACGGTACCTCCCTCATTCTCGGCCCCATCGCGGCGGGCGCTGTCAGCGGCTTTATCTACGGCGTCGTTCTGGCCCGCAACGGCTCGACCGGCGGCATGGATCTGGTCGCAGGCTGGGTTCGGAGCAAGAAGCCGGAAGCGGAGCTGGTCTGGGTCATTTTTCTTCCTGAACGCCTGCGTCGCGGCCGTTTCTTCTTCGTCTACGGCTGGAAATTCGAGCCGGTCATCATGTGCCTGATCTATTGCTACGTCAGCAGCAAGATCAGCGACAGTATGCTGCGCGGCAACAAGAAGGCGCTGAAATTCGAGGTCGTCACCGACCGCGCCGACGAGCTGGCGGAGGTACTGCTGCGCCAGATGCGCCATGGCGTCACCGTCATTCCCGCCGAGGGTATGTTCGCGAAGCAGGAGAAGAAGCTTCTGGTCTGCATCGTCAACCGCCACCAGATCGTCCAGTTCCAAAACGTTCTGTGCCGCTTCCCCGGCTCCTTCGCCTATGTCTCCGAGGTCACGGAAACCATGGGTAACTTCAAGCACATCACGCACTGAATCATCCGCATCCTGCCGCCGCGAGCCTTCGCGGCGGCATTTTTCATCTCTGCAACACCTCTTAAGATTTCCTTAAATTGCTTCCGTTTCTCTTCCGCTCCCGGAAAATCGTGGTATACTTGCGGCAGTTGATAAAACAGCTGAAAGGAGATTGCTATGCTGAAAAGGATTTTCGCGCTCCTGCTGAGCGCCGTACTGCTGCTGGGCCTGCTTGCCGGATGCAGCAAAAATCAGCCGGACGGCACAAACGAACAGTCACCCCTGTTCAGCCGCCTGCCGCCGATACGGAGGCAAATGCAGCCACGTCGGGCACAAAATACGCTTATGTACCCACATACATTGATCTGCCCTCCGACGCAAGCGGCGTGGACGCCAGCTGTCTGGCGCGCGATTCGCTGATTTTGTCAGCCACCTTTCTGAGCGGCTACTCCGTCGATCGGACGGAACGCCGCCTATCAATCTCAGCCGAGGCTTTACCGCCTCGACCTCGACACGCAGAAATGGGATACCGTCACGGCCTACGCCCCGCCCGCATATGCACCGCAGGAAACCCCGGACAACATCATGATCCCCGCGCTCTGCGCCGCGCCGGACGGCGGCTTCGGGCGCTGGAGCGCACCAGCAGCTATCCCGCTCCGGACGGCGGCATCATTTCCGAGCGCAGCGGCAGCAACAGCTACCGGCTGCTGCACTTTGCGGCGGACGGCTCGCTGGAAACGGAGCTTCTGCTTGACAGCGGCGCGATCTCTGCGGATACCTTCCTCGCCAGAATGCAGGCGGACAGCGCCGGAAACGTCTATCTCACCGATTGGCAGTACATCTATATTTACAGCGCCGACGGCAGCTATCTCGGAAGCATGGACGGCTCGGATCGCGGCGCAGATCTCTACAACTATAAGGATGGCTCGGTCGGTACGCTCCGCTACACCGGTTCCGGCGCGCTCAGCTTCTGCACGATCGATCCGGCCAGGCTCGCCTTCGGCGACAGCTACCTGCTCCCGGCGGACGTGCGCACCATCCTGCCCGGCACCGGAGAATACGATCTGTATTACGAAAGCGACTATTCGGTCTACGGCTGGAACGCCGCCACCGGCGTATCGGAGAAAGGTTCTCGACTGGCTGGAATGCGACATCGACGACGGCTCCATCCAGAATACCGCCATCCTCCCCGATGGCCGCATCTGTGCCATATCCTATGATTTCACCGACGGTACATCCGGCATTCAGGCCGTCCTGCTGAATCGCGTGGACGCCGCAAGCCTCCCGCAGAAAACCGAGCTGACGCTGGCCTGCATGAATCTCGACTGGGACCTTCGGAGCCGGATCGTCAAATTCAACCGCGAAAGCAGCCAGTACCGCATCGTCGTCAAGGACTACGCCGACTACTCCATGGCCGGAGATACCGTGATCGCCGGTCAGACCAGCGACGGCATCACAAAGCTGAACACGGAGCTTCTCTCCGGGAACGTGCCGGATCTGCTCATTTCCTCCGGCCTGCCGGTGCAGCAGTACGCGGCAAAGGGCCTGCTGGAAGATCTCTGGCAATACATCGACGCGGACGAGAACGTCAAGCGCGAAAACCTTATGACCGATGTTCTGAACGCCGCCGAAACGGGACGGCAGGCTCTACGAGCTGCCCACATCCTTCACCATCGTCACGGCGGCCGGTCTGGGAAAGGTCGTCGGCAGCTACGACAGCTGGACGCTGGATGATCTCAAGGACGCAATGTCGAAGCTGAAGGCCGGAGCGACCGTTTTCAGCCCCCACACGACCAAGAACGACATGCTCACCGCCATTCTCTATATGAACGCCGACGAATTCATGGACTGGCAGAACAAGACCTGCAATTTCACAAGTCAGGACTTCATCGACTATCTGAATTTCGCCGACACCTTTCCGGATTCCTACGACTGGTCGGGCGACTACGTCTCCGACGATACGCGCATCCTATCCGGCGAACAGCTGCTGACGACAGACGTCTCGCTCTACAGCCTCGGCGACGTTTATCTGCACAACGCACTCCTCGGAAACGACCTGTGCTATGTCGGCTTCCCAAGCCCCTCGGGCGATCTGCGCTCCTGCTTCCAGTTCAGCACCAGCTTCTCGATCTTCTCGGCCAGCGAGCACAAGGACGCCGCGTGGAGCTTCCTGCGCTCTTCTGTCCGACAGCTATCAGAGCACGCTTTATTCCGCGCTTCCCATCAGCCGAACCGCCTTCGAGGCACAGGCCGCAAGCGAAATGGAGCAGGACTATGAGACCGATGAGAACGGCGATCCGATTCTGGATAAGGACGGCAATCCCATTCCCATCGCCAAGGGCGGCTACAGCCCGACGGCAGCACCATGATCGATCTCTACGCCATGACGCAGGAGCAATATGACGCCGTGCTGGCGCTTATCCACAGCACGCACCGCGTCCCTGCGCTACGACGAAAGCATCCAGTCCATCATCTCTGCGGAGACGGCTTCCTTCTTTGCCGGTGAGACGACCGCCGAGGAGACGGCCAGCCGCATCCAGAACCGCGTCCGGCTCTACATCGCGGAGCAGTCCTGAACAGGCTCTGCTGTGCACCTTGGAGGAACGACCATGACAAAACGAATCCTTGCCGCCGTCCTTGCGCTTCTTTTCGCCCTTCTGCTGTTTCTCGGCACAAGCCCATCCCGGGCCATCCGGGCCGCCGCGCTGCTGAACGGGTGCAGCTGGGACGAGGTCATGCAGGCCGAATTTGAGAAAAAGGACGATCTCAGCCTCTGCAAGTCGGTCTACCGCGCGGACTGCGTTCTGCCAGACCGCCTGACCGGCTCCGGCCATGCCACATGGTATGTCTACAGGATTGGCTTCCTGCATATCCCCGAGTGGGCCGGAAACGGATAATAGGCTGACTGACAAAACGGCGCGCTCAACATTGCACCGTAAAAAATGATCCCACAGCAAAAAGGCGCGGCAAAGCCGCGCCTTTTTGCATATTCAGATGCAGACCAAACGCGCCGCTCTTTGGCAGCGGCCATCCCGCTTATCAATCCAGATGGAAAACCGGGTGCAGGTCGATGCAGACCGGGCTGTTGTCCGGATTGGTCTCCATGATATCGGCCATATAGTCCCACCATTTGCGGTTGATCGCAGTGTCCGCGCTTGCAGCCCAGCGCGCCTCGTCCTCGATCTCGATATAGCCGAACAGCGTCAGCGTATCGCGGTCGAGGAAAATAGAATAATTCTTCCCGCCGTGTTCATGGATCATGTCCTTCATTTCCGGCCACAGAAGATTGTGGCGTCGCTCATACTCGGCCTCCATACCGGGATAGAGCTTCATTTTGAATCCTTTCAGCATACCGCATCTCCCCTTTACTTTCCGACGTGCACGAATTCCGCGCCCAGAAGCTCCGCCACCTTTTCAAACAGCGCGGCATTGTGGCCGACGCTCATGGCGCAGTGATGCGTCGGCGCGCAGCGGAACCATTCGTCCATATAGGCGTCCAGCTCCATACCGAAATCAATATGGGTCTGCGTGTTGCCGATGGTCAAAATTGGCAGCTGCTTTGCCTCGCCCTCACTGGCGATGAAGCGCAGGCGCCCGTTTGCCAGCTGTGTCAGCCCCAGCATCGTGACCGGGCCGGGCCACACCTTTGCCTCCACCGATACGCCGGTCCCCTTTTTGCCGTGATACACGCCCATGCCGCGCAGCATCGGCCTGCCGTTGGAGATGGAAATGTGGAATGGGCCATCGTGGCCCAGCAGCATGGTGTTGTGTACATAATCCATGGCGACGATCTCGCTGAAGCTGCCGCCAAGGCCCAGCGCATCACAGATCTTCATTGCGGCACAGGTCTTGATATCGCCCTCGCCCGCGCAGGGAACGCCGTCCGCAGTCAAAAGCGAGTGGCCGACGATAAAGCCGCTCTGCACCTGCTCATAGTGGTTTTCATCCGAGCCGTGATAGTAATAGCTCAGCGCGTCCAGATCGTATTCCCGCACCATGCGGTACTGCGCCGCGGCGACCGTCGCCGACCAGCGAAGCTGTTCCTCCGTTGGGCGGCGAACACGCGGATCGGAGGGAGAATCGCCGGAGATCTCAAAAATGCATGAATTTCGTCCAGCTTCTCCTGAATCTCCGCGTCCGTGACCTGACGCAGACTGCGGTCGAGGTCGCACATTTCCAGCAGCTCCACATGGATACCCAGCTGCGCCTGAAGCATGGTGAAGTCGCTGTAAAGATCCAACATTCCGCTGTAGTTGTTTCCAAGGAAGCCGAAGCGCGCATATTGCAGCATCCGCTTGACCCCGGCAGCGCGCACCCACTGCTCGATCTGCGTCCACGCACGGACGGCAGACGGCGCGGCAGCCGTCGCCTGTCCGCCATTGCGCCCTGCGGCGTCTGCTCCAGCCCCAGCAGGCCGTTCACGATGCGGACGGTGATCCCGGCGCGTTCAAAGGCGTTTGCGGCCTCGGGCACCGGACAGCCGACGCACTGCGCCAGCCATTCGCCGGTATCGGTCCTTTCATAGTTCATCTGCACGGCGGGCTGGAGATTGAGAACGACGACCGGCGCCTTGCAGATCTGGTGGACCGGCAGCATGGCCGCGCTGGTAAAATACGTTCCGCTGTGCATCAGGATCAGATCGACGTTGTGCGCGTTGAAGTATTCGCCGGCCTCGCGGGCCTTCTGCTCGTCGTCCACCAGTCCGAAGTCAAAAACCTCGGCCCACTGCGATACCTTCTGCTCGATAAAATGATTGTAGCCGAGAATGCGGTCGTGAAGTCCCAAAAACTGATCCCAGTACGCGCGCAGACCGGCGGTATACAGGCCGACGCGCGCGGCGTCTTTTTTGAGCTGCATGAAACGTCCCTTCCTTTCCAATTTCTGTCGTTTTCGTGAAAAACGGAGCGGATACGGATGTATCCGCTCCATCTTGCGCTATTTATCCGGCTCCGTCAGGAAGCGGCGCGATCAATAGACCGTTTTCCAATCCTCGATGTTGTCACCGTTGAACTCGAACGGAGGCCCAATGATGATCTCGGTGCCGCCGTCACCGGCGTCGGTAACGGTGTAGGTCGTGCCGTTCTTCGCGGTGAAGCTCTCGCCGGTCGCGCCGGTCAGGCTGCCGTTGACCATCTCGATCAGGGCGTAGGCTGCGCTGCGGCCCACATCGATCGGGTTCCAGAGGAACATATACGGGCAAGCGGGGTTATCGCCGGTCATGAACTCCGCCATTTCGGACGGCAGGCCGAGGCCGGTCACAATGACCTTGCCCTGGAGGCCCTCGTCGGTGATGACCTTCGCAGCCGCCGCGATGCCGACGGTCGTCGGGGCGTTGATGAGCTTCAGGTTCGGATAGTTCTGGAGCAGAGCCTTGGTCTCGTCAACGGACTTCTGCTGCTCGTCGTCGCCGTAGGCGATCTCGACCAGATTCATCTTCGCGTATTTTTTCGTCCTTCAGGATCTCCTTCATGGCGTCGATCCATGCGTTCTGGTTGGTAGCGATGGAGGTCGCGGACAGGATCGCCCAGTCGCCTTCGCCGCCCAACAGATCATAGGTGGCGTCTACGAGGCACTGCTCCACTTCCTGAACGCCCGCCTGATTGATACGGGTCATACGCGACGCGGGATTGCAGGAGGAGTCGCAGGACACGACCTTGATCCCGGCGTCCATGGCGGCCTTCAGTGCGGTCTCCAGTGCGTCAAAGTCGTTGGCCGCAATGGCGATGCCGCTGACCTTCTGCGCGACCAGCTCGTTGATAAGCGTGATCTGCGCCTCGGCGGTGATCTCCGCGGGGTGCTTGACGATGGCGTTGTAGCCGGCGTCTTTCATGACCTCCTCGAAGCCGGCGGCTTCGCGCTCGTTGTAGGGGTTGCCGGCTGCCTTTGTGATGATGGCGTAGGTCTGCGTGTCATTGCCGCCGGTCTTTGCAGCACACGCCGCAAGGCCCAGCACCATGACGAGGGTAAGAAGCAATGCGATCAGTTTTTCATGATTTTTCCTTCTTTCCTTATTTTTATATAAACGCTCGGGGCGCTTATACCGATTTCTGCCGCTGCGCCTCGACGGCTCTGCGCGCGGCAATGGAGTCGCGGATATTGGGGAGCATGACGACCAGAATCAGGATCGCGCCAATGATCATCAGGATCGTCTGTGAGTTAACGTTAATCAGGCCGAGGCCGTATTTCAGCAGGCCGATGGTGAAGATGGAAATGACCGTGCCGGGGAAGTTGCCCTTGCCGCCTGCCGTGGAAATGCCGCCGAGGACGACCATGGAGATGGCCTCCAGCTCATAGCCCGTGGCGATATCCCAGCGGATGGAACCCATCCACGATGCGTACAGGATGGCGGACAAACCGGAGATCAGGCCCGTCATGGCATAGCAGATGATGCGGACGCGCTGCACCGGAACGCCGGAGTAAAGCGCCGTGGTTCGGTTGGAGCCGATGGCGTAGACCTGACGGCCAAAGACCGTCTTATGCAGCACAAATCCAAAGGCCACCGCCGCAAGGCAGAACACCAGGAACACATACGGCACCGGCCCGAGCCGGGCATAATAGATGTTGTAGAACCAGCGGCAGTTGTGCAGGCCGCCGGAGGATTCGCTGCCAAGGATCATCTGCGAAATGCCGCGATAGAGCGTCATGGTGCCGAGCGTGACGATCATGGGCGCAAGCTCTGTGAATTTTGCAAGGATCAGTCCGTTGAGCAGGCCGCAGACAAGGCCGCAGCCCAGCGCGATCAGGATGGCCGCGCCCATGGAAAGTCCGCTGTTATAGCTGATGCCCAGCAGCGTCGCGGAAAGCGCGACGGTGGAGCCGACGGAAAGGTCGATCTCGCCCAGCACCAGCAGATAGGCCATGGGGAAGGCGATGAAGCCCTTGGGCAGGAACGTGCTGATGGCCGTGAACAGGCCGGAGGCGTCCAGATAGTTGGGCGAAATGCTCATGTTGAAGATATTGACCGCGAGGAACAGCAGGAGCAGCAGCGATTCCCAGCGGAATACGACCTGCTTCCACGAGCGCTCGCGCACGGCAAGAATATTGCGTCTGGCTTTCGTTTCCATGATCAAATCTCCCTCACTTTCAGGGTATTGCGATCCATGGCGCGCCGGACGATCACGTTGACAATGATCGCCACCAGAATGATCGCGCCCTTGATGGCGTCCTTCCAGAACTGTGAAATGCCGATCAGCGGCAGCGCCTTGCAGATGACGGCCATCGTCAGTGAGCCGAGCAGGACGCCGGCCACGCTGCCCTGACCGCCGTTCAGGCTCACGCCGCCGAGCACGCAGGAGGCGATGGCGTCCATCTCCATGCCCGCGCCCATATCGCTCATGGCCGAGGCGTACAGCGCCGTGTACATGGCGCCCGTCAGGCCCGCGAACGCACCGGCGATCGTATAGACGAAGAAACGGATGCGGCTGATGCGGATACCGCTGACGGCGGCTGCCTCGGGGTTGGAGCCGACGGCGTAGATGCGCCGTCCGAAGGTCGTCCACTTCATGACGACGAAGAAAAACGATGTAGCAGACGAGCGTGATGAATACCAGATTGTTCATCAGGCCGCCGGTCAGCGTATTCGTCTGCGCAAATTCCTTGAACGAGCTTTGGAACTGATACGCGGAGACCCACGCGCTGTTCGAGACAATATAGGTCGCGCCGCGGTAGATATTGCACATGCCGAGCGTGAGGATGCTCGTCTGAACGCCGCCCTTGGCGATAATCAGGCCGACCAGCATCCCGCAGAGCGTGCCGATGGCGATGGAGACCAGGAACATGACCAGCGTGCTGGAATACACGCCGTCGCGCATCATGAGCGAGGCGCACATGCCGGAGAAGGCCAGCGTCGCGCCGACGGAGATGTCAATGCCGCCGATCAGCAGGACGCTCATCATACCGAGCGAAATGGTGATGGTCGTGGAGTAGTTTTTTAGCAGATCCGCGATGGTCTTTGCCGTAAGAAACGTATTGTTGCGCAGCTGAATGACGGCACAGAGCAGCACGAGCACCGCGACGAGGCTCAATTCCCGTGAGCCGGAGAGCTTTTTTCCAGAAGCCTCCGAAGCCTTTTTTTTCTCTTTCATTCCGATCCTCCTCAGCCCGATGCCGCGCCGCTGTGCTTGAGCATCGAAAGCTCCAGAATTTTCTCCTGCGTGGCCTCCGTGCGCGAAAGCTCACCGGTCACACGGCCGTCGCACATGACGTAAATGCGGTCGGACATGCCCAAAAAGCTCCGGCATTTCCGAGGAGATCATGACGATGGCCATGCCCTTCTGCGCAAGCTCACCCATGATCTGATAGATCGCGGCCTTTGCGCCGACGTCCACGCCCTTGGTCGGCTCGTCCATAATCAGGAGCTTCAGGTCGCTTGCCAGCGCCTTGGCCACAACGACCTTCTGCTGGTTTCCGCCGGAAAGCGAGCTTGCGGGGTCGAACACCGTCACAGCCTTGACGTCGATCTCCTCGGCCAGCTCCTTCGCCGCCTGATTTTCGATCGTTTCGCTGGTGATGCCGCCCTTTTTGGAGAATTTCGCGCCAAGCTCGGGCAGCGTGATGTTGCGGCCGATGCCCCAGTCCAGGATCAGGCCCTGATTCTGCCGGTCCTCGGTCAGCAGGCCGATTCCGAGGCGCATCGCGTCCTGCGGCCTGCGAATATGGACCTCCTTCCCGTCCACAAAAAGACCTTGCCCGCGTCGTAATGCTCCACGCCGAAAATGGTCTGCACGACCTCGGTGCGTCCGGCGCCGACCAGACCGGTCAGGCCGACGATCTCACCGGCGCGGACATGGAAGCTGACGTCGCGGAAGAAGCCGGTGCGGGAAAGGTTCTCCACGCGGAGCACCTCCTCCCCGGGCTTGACCTCCGGCTTCAGGGAACAGGTCGCTGACCTCGCGGCCGACCATGGCCTTGATCAGCTCCGGCGGCTGGATCTCGGCGACGTTGTATGTGCCGATGTACTGTGCGTCGCGGAACACCGTAACGCGGGAGGCCAGACGGTACATATCCTCCAGCCGGTGCGAGATGAAGATGACGGATTTTCCGTCGTCACGGAGCTTTTCGGTGATCCGGTAAAGCTCCTCGGATTCGTTCTTTGTCAGCGCCGCTGTCGGCTCGTCCATAATGATGATGCGCGCGTTGGTGGACAGCGCCTTTGCGATCTCGACCATCTGCTGCTGCGCGACCGACAGCGCGCCCATGCGGGCGGTGGGCTGGAAGTCGGCGTCCAGCTGACGCAGGAGCGCCCCGGCGGCCTCGTTCATTTTCTTCCACTGCATGATGCCGTGCTTCCGGATCTCATGCCCCATGAAGATGTTCTCCGCAACGGTCAGATGCGGATAGCTGGTGACATGCTGATAGATCGCGGCAATACCGGCGTTCTGCGCGTCCAGCGGCGACCGGAAATCGACGCGCCTGCCGTCGAGATACATCTCGCCCTCCTCCGCGCGGTGTACGCCGGTGATGACCTTGATAAAGGTCGATTTTCCGGCGCCGTTCTCTCCCATCAGCGCGTGGATCTCGCCTGCCTTGAGCTGAAAGCTGACCCGATCCAGCGCCTTGACGCCCGGAAAGATCTTGGTGATGCCCTTCAGCTCGAGGATATACTGTTCCATCTTGCCTACCCCCCGACTTTGAATTTGCGCCGCCCGTGTTTGTATGCTCTCTTTTTGACGGGCGGCGGATACCGGCCTGCTTCATCCGCTGCGCCTCTGCTCTTTGCGTTGTACGGAATTGGCGAAACAGATATGTGCATATTAGCCTAATATTCTGCATAAATCAGATTGCTTTTTATGCTTTTTCCTGATAAACTGAGTATAGCATCAAAAAACATCCTTTGTCTGCCAATAAAGTTGACACAAAATTACGGTATCTTGGCTTTTTACAGGTTTCGGTAAACGTGGAAACAGACAGGAGGATTTCGATGGAACAGATCAAGCTGCGCTACGAATTGGATCTTGAGCCGAATTACATATGGCTCTCGCCCACGGCCACACAGGCCGCAAAAATCCATTCCCTATGTTCAGGAGCTTGGCGTATTTCCCTGCCGGGAAAAATACTACACCGAGCGTGAAAGGCTGCCGTCGTTTTTTGATCAAATACTGTATCTCCGGCGGCGGGCTTCTGGAATACGACGGAAAGCGCTATGCGGTGCGGAGCGGACACATTTTCTGGCTGGACTGCATGAAGAAGCAGCACTACTGCACCGACCCCCGGCGAGGGCAGCTGGTTCATCGTCTGGGTGCATTTCTACGGCGAGGAATGCCGGAGATACTACGACCTGTTTCTCCAGCAGAACGACGGTATGCCGGTCGTGGACGCGGGCGCGGACGAGAGCGTCCGCAGCAGCATCGAAATGCTGGTCGATATCTACCGCAACGCCAACGGCACGCTGACGGACGACGTGCGCGCTGCGTCGCTGCTGACCGGGATCATGTCCAGCTGCATCCTCTATGCCGACATGAGCGCCCGCCACAGTGAGCTTCCGGCCTATGTGCAGGCAGCCAGAGAGTATATCAACTGTCACTATGCGGAAAAGATCTCGCTGGACGTGCTGGCCAGAGAGATCTCCGTCAATAAATTCTATTTGCAGAAGCTCTTCCGCAGAAGCGTCGGGCTGTCGCCGAATGAATATCTGGCGACCGTCCGCCTTCAGGAGGCCAAGCGCCTCCTGCGCAGCACCGACCTGCCGATCAGCCAGATCGCCATGGACGTCGGCTTCGGCAGCATCGGGCATTTTATCGAGCTGTTCAAGGCGCGTGAGCAGATGCCGCCCAGTGTCTACCGCCGCCGCTGGTAGCGTCGGTTACGGCGGCGTAGCACCGGAGGAATCAGGATTCTTCCCCAACAGCATAAAAGGGACTGCCTCCCGTGGAGGCAGTCCCTCTGAGCATGTCAAAAAAGTATTTTGACACGCTCAAACGGGAAACGCATTGCTGGTTTCCCGTTTGAAAAAGGCTGCATCCTGCTGCGCGCATAATTTGTGTGCCGCAGGCACACAAATTCCACACTTGCAGGATGTGTGGTGTTTTGCCAGAGGTACACGCCCCCAGGCAAAACGAATTTGCATTTTATTCCGCCGTGCGCGGCGGAACTCTACGAGGTTCTTGACAGACTGAAAGGGACTGCCTCCCGTGGAGGCAGTCCCTCTTCTGTATCTTGTGGGCTTATTGCAGCGTCAGCGTCTTTCTGGCCTCCTCGTCAAGGGCCCGGATCAGGATGGCAGCCGCTTCGCTCCGGCGAATGAGGCTCGTCGGATAGAAGGTGGCGCTCCTGTCGGAGCCGGTCAGAACGCCCGCGCGATAGAGTGTATAGATCTCATCCGCGTAGCGGTCGCCGGTCTTGACGTCTGGCAGCGCATTGGCGCCGATCTCATTGATCGCAGCGTAGGGCTTTGCCGCGCCGTAGAGGATATGCGCGAACTCAGCGCGCTGGACCGGCGCGTTCAGCGCCGCAGCGCTGTAGCCGAGATAGCTCTCTTCAATAACGCCGTGCTCGACCGCATATTCCAGATAGCTGCGATACCACGGGCTGCCGTTTTCAGCGTGACCGTGCCGTTTTCAATGCGCTGGTGGAGTGCGGCGGCGAGCTTGATCGCCTGCGCGACCGTCAGCGTGCCGTCCGGTTCGAAGTGCGTCGCGTTCACGCCGTCGATCAGACCGTTCGCCCATGCGTCACGGACCGCGTCTGCATACCATGCCGACACCGGCACATCGACGAAGGGCATATTGCCGACGAATTCCGCGTCGATATATGCCGTGGAGTCCGGCATGATGAAGAAGTAGGTGCCGTCCGCCTTCTCCGTGACCGAAATGCTTCTGCCGCTCTCATCCGTGACGCGCAGCGAAGCCGAGCACGTAGCCCTTATCCGGCTCTGCGGCGACCGGAACGGCGGTGCCGGGCATTGCGCTCGGAGGTGCCTGAACATATCCGTGCTTTGTCTCCGAGATGCGGATGCGTTCACCGGTCGCAAGCGTATAGACGACGAAGGATGTCGGCGCGGTGGTATAGGCAAGGTAGTTTTCACTTTCGTCCAACTCCGCGTAGATGTAATGCACACCCACGGAAAGCGTCTTTCCCTTCTCGGCAGACCAGAGCGTGCCTCCGGAATTGAGGTTCCTCGTCGAGTAGTAGAAGCGCACGGCCGCATGGTCCGGGTTGGCGCTGAGAGCGGGCGTAGCCGGCGTCTTGCCCTGCGCAAAGCTCTCCATAAGGACGGTGATGTCGCTGAGCACAGCCTTGGCGATCGACCACGCGATCTGCTTATCGTCGCTCGTGCCGTCTGCCCAGACGTAGTTCTGCTTGCTGACCAACGAGGCCGTCGCGGTGTATTTCCCGGCGTTCTTCGCCGTGTTTCCGGTGAGGGTAAACAGCGCATTCTCCGGAAGCACGACGCCGGTCTGCGTCTCGCCGTTGTAGACAAGGCCGGTCACCGCCGCAGGCGGCGTGACGGAAGCTCTTGCGATCGACCATGCGATTCTCTTATCGTCGCTCGTGCCGTCTGCCCAGACGTAGTTCTGCTTGCTGAGCAGCGAGGCCGTCGCGGTGTATTCTCCGGCGTTCTTCGCCGTGTTTCCGGTGAGGGTAAACAGCGCATTCTCCGGAAGCACGACGCCGGTCTGCGTCTCACCGTTGTAGACAAGGCCGGTCACCGCCGCAGGCGGCGTGACGGAAGCTCTTGCGATCGACCATTCGATTCTCTTATCGTCGCTCGTACCGTCCGACCAGACGTAGTTCCGCTTGCTGAGCAGCGAGGCCGTCGCGGTGTATTCTCCGGCGTTCTTCGCGGTGTTTCCGGTGAGGGTGAACAGTGCGTTCTCAGGAAGCACGACGCCGGTCTGCGTCTCGCCATTGTAGACAAGACCGGTCACCGCCGCAGGCGGCGTGACGGAGGCGGGGAAATGGTGAAGGTCCAACTCTCATCCCGAAGTGCGGTAAAGCTCCGATAGCAGTCGTCGCCGCTGCCGGAAATGGAGACCTGATAGGTGCCCGCGTCGGTCGGAGGTGGCGCTGCCGTTATAGAGCACGGTGAACGTGCCGGTATACGGCGCATAGCCCGCAGGGGCCTCCAGCGCGGTCACGACCGCCTCCTTCGGAGTCCCGTCATAGATAAGGTCGGTAGGCAGTGTGCAGGAGAAGAGCATCGCGGCCGCATCGCCCTTGGTGATGGTCAGCGCAATATCGCGCGTGACAGTCCCGGCTTCTGCATCATAGCCCTCGACGTTCGACCAGTCATAGTATTTCTTATCGTTGTCGCTGAGTGTATAGCGTGCGGATGCCTCGGTCGTTCCGACGGGGAGACGGACGTCACTGCTGTCCACCCAGCTCCAGCCCTCGGGCAGCTCGATCTCGCCCAGCGTTGTGCCGTAGTCGAAGGTGTTGGGGTTCAGCTCCGGCGTGTCCAGACTGGCAATCGCCGGATTGCGCTGCCATTTTAGCCCGACCAGATACTCCTGCTTATGGGTCTCATCGGTGAAGTCCTTCGCTGTGATCTTGAACGAAGCCGAAACGAAACTTCCGACTAGGTGACCGAGACCTTCGGACTCCATATAGACGAGCTTCGACGCTCCTGGCTTCAGTACAGCGGACTTCACATATTTACTACCCGGACTGTTTTCATTTTTCTCAAAATATATGGCGAGGATCCCGCCGCCGGACTTATTTTCCAGCTCTACATTCAGCGCGACCGCACCGGTGTTTGTGATCGTAAAAGTCTTTGTCTGACTCTTGCCCCACTCCTCCGTACCGTAGGTCACGGGATCAAACGTCAAATACCATACATCGTTTGTGTCCTGACTCACACCGGAGAAGCTCAGCCCGAAGCTGCCGCTCTGCACCCAGCCCGCGTAGAGCGTGGTGTCCGCGGTAATTTTCTCCATTTCATAAGCCCGTGTGCACGCTGCGTCGTAATACCAGCCGGTACAGACATAGCCGTCTGTATCATCCAGCATGGGGAGCTTCGCGCCGTAGTTTTTCGGGACAATGATCGGATCTGGATTCGTTCCGTGCCCATTGCTGTCCAATGTGAGCTTCCAGCCGGGAACGAGCTTTATGTACTTGCTGCCCGCATATGTGGTGAGATTCGGATAGGTGATGAATTCCGCCGTTTCGGCGTCCGCGCCGGCGAAGGTTGCCGCCTTTTCGGGATCGACATCTGCGGTACTGACGAGGTCGAACGCTGCTATCGTACCGGATGCGATCACTGTGCCGCCCGTCGCGGTCAGCTTTGGCGGTATCGCGGAGTTCCATGGCATACGGCTCGTTGAGCAGCTCGATCTCGCCATCCGAGATGCTCAGCTTGGCGCTGGAGCGGAGCGAAACAGTCCGCCATGCCGCCGCATCGATGGTATGGCGGAGCTTGCCGCCGCGCATGGTAAAAGTGGTGCTGCCGATAAGGAAAAGCTCATTGCCGCCGTTTTGTGCGCCGTTGTTCTCAATTGTGCCGCCCGTCATCGTAATGGCCGCGTTCTCCGCATAGACCGCGCCGCCATAGCTATACGTTCCGGAGGCTTTGTTGCCGCTGATCTTGGCGCTGCCGCCGATCTCGACGGAGGAGGGCTTATCCTTTTCCGACGAGCCGACGCACGCATAGATCGCGCCGCCGTTTCTGGGCCCTCGTTTCCTTCTATGACGGCATTGCCGTCGATCGTGAGTCTGGTGTCGTTCTTCACATAGAACGCGCCGCCATTGCCGCTCTTATTGTTCGTGATTTTGGCGTTGCCGCCGATGTGGACGGTCGCGTTTGAGGCGTAAATGACGCCAGAACCGCCGGTTTCACAGTTTTTGATCTCGCCGCCGGTCATATTGAAGGTATTGCCGCTGCTGGTTATGCCGACGGCAATGCCGCCGAGATCGTTCGGCGTGGTACAGTTCTGAATGACGCCGCCCTCCATGTTGAAGGTCGTGTTCGGCCTGCCGAGGTTGATGACCGAGAGCGTGTATGTACCGCCGAAGCGGTCGATCGTGCCGGATTTCATCGTAAAGGCAGAACCCTTTTTCATAGAAACGGCACCCGCACGGCAGGTTTTCGTGACCGTCTGGCCATTCTCTTCTTCCTGATAGGTGTCGCCAAGATACGCAAAGGTCAGCTTACCGGTCTGTGCCGGGCTGCTGTCCATCAGCGTGAAGGAGGCTTTGTTCGTGTCGTCGCCGACGACGAACATGGCATAGCCGTTGAATTCCTCCTTGTTTTTCGACTTCAGGGTGATCGTGCAGCCGTTCAGATCCAGCGTGAGATCGCCATAGACAAATATATTGCTGGGGGTGCTGACCTCAAAGCTCTGCGTGACCTTGGCATAGTGTGTACCATACTCCAGCGCGCGCAGCTGGCTTTCGCTGCTGATTTCTTCCCATGTCACATCATTTGGAATGTCCTCCGCGCCCGCTGTCACACAGAACAGCGCCAGACAGGCGGCCAGGTACGATCAGGATCGCAAAAAAAAATCGTTTCATGTGTTCTCCTCCATCTGCACGTTCCGGCTCCGGCTCTCCGCCATCACCGTTTCTACCCTTCCTCCACCTGCCGCACGGTCTGCGCGACCACGGCCTCCGCCGCCGCGTGCAGCTTCATGCTCACCGCCGCGTCCACGACCGGGCGGAAAACCTCCTCCGGCACGCAGTAGATGCGGAAGCAGCAGGCAAAAGATACCTCCGCAGCTTTGCCTCCATTGTAAAATACAGGTCACAGGGCTTCGCCATGAAACCGCGTGTGACGCTTGCCGACGCGATATCCAGCTCATAAAAATCCCGCGCTGTCGCGCCGGGAAGATAGGGGCCGAAAATGCGCATCAGCTTCTCCGCCGTGTTCTGATAGATGAATTCCGATGTGGACGGCAGCGTATACGCCGCGGCGTAAAGCTCGCGCAGCTGCTCGGAGCATTCGGCAATGTGCATTTGCAGGCTCGTCTCCACCGCGTATACAAGCAGCGGGTCCGCCTCCGCGCCAAGCATCCGCTCGACCATCTCAAACTGGCCGGCGAACATCTGCCTGACCAGCTCCAGCAGCACGCCCTCCTTATTGCCGTAAAGATAAAACGGCGAGCCGTTGGAGACTCCTGCAAGCTCCGCGACCTCGCGGCTCGACGCGCCCGCGTAGCCCTTTTGCAGAAACACCTTCGCCGATGCGCTGAGTATTTTCCGCCGGGTCTGCGCGCCGCGCGCATGATTCGCTTCCCTCATGGTATTCACGCTTTCATTCACAAACTTATTCACGAATAAATTATAACGGAAAACGGCCGCGATTGCAAGAGGCAAAACAGCGGGATGCGTTCTGGGCAGAGCGCCGCTAAGACGGACAAAAGCCCTTTGCCCGTTTCATGATACAGGTATTCCGTTTTCCTTGTTGAGGCGGACGTCTCTGTCCGCCCGCAGAAAACGCCGATTTTACGAAAAATCCCTGGAAATTCGATACGTTTTCAGAGGGCCGACAGAGTCGTCGGCCCCTACAAAAGGCTGCATGTTTTACACTGCTTTGCGAAAATCAGGCTTCTTTTTGCCACACTCAAAAGCGCTCCGGCCGCAGCCGGAGCGCTTCTGTTATTTCTGCAAATACGCTTTCAAAAACGGATGGCCTCGCGGTAGCCGTCGAAGCCGAGGCCCATATAGGTTTTGACGCAGGCCATGCCTGCATAGGAGATCTGACGGAACGGCTCCCGCGCGCGGACATCGGACAGATGCACCTCCACGGCAGGGATCGCCACGGCCTTGAGCGCGTCGAGGATCGCCACGCTCGTGTGCGTGTAGGCCGCAGGGTTAATGACGATGCCGTCAAATACGCCGTAGGCCTCCTGGATTTTGTCCACCAGCGCCCCTTCGTGGTTGGACTGGAAGATCTCGCATTCGATCTCCTTCTCGCGGCAGGTCTCCCGGATGAACGCCTCGAGCGCAGCGTAGCTGCGGCTTCCGTAGATATCCGGCTCCCGCAAACCGAGCAGATTCAGATTCGGGCCGTTCAGAATGAGCAGCTTCATGAAAGCACCTCCATAATATGCCGGACCGTTTCCTCCGGGCTTCCGTTGTTGTCCGCGCTGTAGTCGCTGAAGCGTGCATAGAGCGGTGCGCGCACCGCATACATGGCCGCAAGATCGGCGTTCTGCGACAGCGGCCTGCCCTTTGACGGCAGACGCGCAGTGTCGCGCTGCAGCCAGACGATCACGGCGTTCTGATGCAGCAGCGGGTAATTCTCCGCGCATGTCACGCAGCCGCCGCCAGTCGCGATCACGCAGCCGGAGCGCTTTCCCAGCGCCTCCAATGCCTGCGTTTCCAAGCGTCGGAAGGCCGCTTCGCCGCCCTGCGCGAAAAAATTTCGGGATGGTGCAGCCCGCCGCGGCCTCCACGGCCGCGTCCGCGTCCAGAAGCTCCCGTCCCAGCCGCTCCGCCAGCAGCCGCCCGACCATGCTCTTGCCGCAGCCGGGCATTCCGATCAGTACGATGTTCTGCATGGACAGCGCTGTTTTTTTCGTGATCTCCGCAATTCTCCCTGTCCGGGACGGCTCTGCCGGTAAACAGCTCGCTGCTGCGGGCCGCCTGCGCCACGAGCATTTCCAGCCCGCCCGCGTGCGGAATGCCGCGCCGCTCCGCCTCGAGCAGGAGCGCCGTCCGCGCGGGATTGTATACCACGTCCAGCACGAGCGCGCAGTCCGGAAAGCGCTCCAGTGTGACCGGTGCTGTGCCATTGTTGGGATACATCCCCAACGGCGTTGTGTTGACCAGAATCTGCGCGTCCGCATGGCGCTCCAGATTTTCGTAATTATCCTCGCCGCTGCGCGAGATCTGTACGACCTCCGCTCGCATCCGCCGCAGTACGTCGCAGGCCGTCCCGGAGGCGCCGCCGCTTCCGAACACCAGTGCCTTCCTGCCCTGCACCGGAACGCCGCTGTGCAGAACCATCTGCGAAAAGCCGAAAACGTCGGTGTTGTCCCCGAAGAGCGTACCGTCTGGGCAGCGGACGATGGTATTGACGCAGCCGACGCGCCGCGCCGTCTCGGAAAGCTCCGCGCAGAAGGGCATGACGGTTTTTTTGTACGGGATCGTGACGTTCAGTCCGTCAAAGTCTCCGCCGGTCAGGAAGCGTCCCACCTCCTCCGGCGTTTTTTCGCAGAGGCGGTACTCGTAATCGCCGAGCATGGCGTGGATCGCCGGAGAATAGCTGTGTCCCAGCCTTCCGCCCAAAAGTCCGCACCGGAGCATCATATCACCTCGCTGTAGCTTCCGAGATAGAAGCAATTCTCGCTCAGCTCGTCCAGCTCGCCCATGAGCTGTAAAAAGCGCGGCTCGTAAACGGGCGCCTCCAGATCAAAATAGAACATGAATTCAAAGTTTCGCTCCGGCAGCGGACGGCTTTCGAGCTTGTTGAGGTTCACGCCCATGGCGTAGAATCTCGAAAGCACCCGCGCAAGCGAGCCGGGCTTATGCGGCAGCGTCATCATCAAGGCTCGTCCGGTCCGCGCCCGGATAGATTTCCAACCCTTTGGAGATGCAGATGAAGCGGGTGAAATTGCCGCCCTGATCCTGCACCGACTCCGCAAGCGTATCCAGCCCATAGAGTGCCGCGCACGACCGCGAGGCCAGCGCCGCAACATCCGTCCTTCGGACTCTGCCACGAGCCGCGCCGCCTCCGCCGTGTTGGCACAGCGGACGACACGCACATCGGGAAGGGACTGCAAAAACCGGCCGCACTGGCCAATGGCCTGCTCGTGCGAGTAGATCTCCCGGATGCCCGGGAGCGCGGCCCCCTGCCGTGCCAGCAGGCAGTGATCGACCTTGAGGCGGACGCTGCGGACGATGGAAAAATGATAGCGCATCATCAGATCGTAGACCGCGTTCACAGAGCCTGCGGTGCTGTTTTCCAGCGGCACCACGCCGTAGCGGCACAGTCCCTTGTCCACAGCCGCAAAAACGGCCTCAAAATTGGAAAAATAGAAGATATCCGGCGTTTGGAAAAAAAGACGCTCGCAGGCAAGCTGCGAATACGCGCCCTCCACGCCCTGACAGGCGATGGCCGCACGCGCCGGGAAAAGCTGCGGCGTTCCGTCTAGCGCCTTTCGGATCTCCTCCACGCGCGCCGGCGGCGCGTCCAGCAGCCGGTGCTGATAGCTCCGGCTCAGCTCGAACATCAGCCGGTAAAGCGTCTCCGTATCGTCACGGAACGCCTCCGGCGCAAGCTCGCCGACGGGCGGAGCTTCTGCCGCTCCCGCGCCGCGTCCAGCACCGGCAGGCCGTGCTCCTTTTTATAGGCGGCGACCTGCGCCGCCGTCTCCATCCGCTCGGCAAAGAGCGCGACCAGCTGACGGTCCAGCTCGTCGATTTTTTCGCGGCATTGTGTCAGATCCATAGCTTTTCCTCCGTTCCGGTGTATCCAGCCATGCGTCCAGCACGGCAATGGCCGCAGCCGCCTCGATGCACGGCACTGCGCGCGGCACAATACACGGGTCGTGCCGTCCTTCGACTGCAAGCGTCGTATCCTCCATTCTCGAAAGCGCCACGCTCCGCTGCGGCCGCGCGACGGAGGGCGTTGGCTTGAACGCGGCGCGGAATACGAGCGGCATTCCGTTCGTGATCCCGCCCAGGATTCCGCCGCAATGGTTCGTTTCCGTAACAACGCGGCCGTTTTCCACGCGGAAGGCATCGTTGTTCTCGCTTCCGCGCAGCTCCGCCGCGGCAAAGCCCGCGCCGAACTCCACACCCTTGACCGCCGGAATGCCGAACACGATCTGCGCGATGCGGTTTTCCATGCCGTCGAACATTGGGTCGCCGAGACCGGCAGGCAGCCCGATGGCGGCACATTCCACGATGCCGCCGGCGGAATCCTGCGCCTACGCGCCGACAAAATAGACGCTGCATCCGCTCGCCCGCCGCGTCGCTCATGGTCGGGAACGGCTTTTCCCCGACCGGCGCATCAAACGCCGTCGGGTAGAGCGGGAATGCCGCCCACGCGGACGATGCGCGCCATGACCCGGACGCCGCGGGCCTGCAAAAATTGCAGGCAGATGCCGCCCGCGATGCACAGCGGCGCCGTCAAGCGTCCGGAAAAATGCCCGCCGCCGGAGGCGTCCTGATGGCCGCCGTAGCGGACGTTCGCCGTATAGTCCGCGTGACCGGGACGCGGCACGTCTTTGCCAGCGCCGCATAGTCCTGCGGACGGACATTCGTATTCCGAATGACCGCCGTCAGCGGCGCGCCGCAGGTGACGTTGTTTCACAAGTCCGCAGAGGAACTCCGGCGCGTCGGCTTCCTTCCGCGGGCGTTGCAAGCGGGCCGCCCGGGTTCGCGCCGGGCCAGAAAGCGCCCCAGCACCTCCATATCGACCAAGCCCGCCGGAAAGCCGTCCATCGTCACGCCGATGGCGGCAGAATGCGACTGGCCGAAAGATGGTCACAGTCAGATTTTTTTCCGTAGCTGCTGCTCATAGCGTATCTCCCAATGCTCCCAGTCCGCCCAGAAGCGCGGATAGGATTTTCGACGCTTTCCGCGCCGGTCACTGTCACCGGCCCGGTGCAGCGCGGCGGCTGCCGCCGCCGACATGGCGATGCGGTGATCTCCGCAGGCGCGTGACTGTTCCGCCGGTCAAGCCCTGTCCGCCCTTGATGACAAGCCCGTCCGGCAGCTCCGTGACCGGATAGCCGAGCCGCCGGAGCAGCTCCGCCGTGCTTTGCAGGCGGTCGGACTCCTTGAGCCGGAGCCTCGCCGCATTTTCAATGACCGTCTCGCCCTGCGCGCCAGCCGCCGTCACGGCCAGCGGGGATCAGATCCGGGATCTGGGCGGCATCGATGCGGATACCGCGCAGTGCGCTCCCTCTGACCGTGACGCCCGTGCCGGATATCTCGGCCTGCGCGCCGAAGCGGCGCAGAATGTCCAGAACAGCGCTGTCGCCCTGCGCGGTCGGCAGGCGCAGTCCCTCCACGCGCACGCCGCGCTCTGAAAACGCGCCCGCGCACAGGAAAAACGCCGCATTCGACCAATCGCCCTCCACCTCCGCGTCCGGGCAGCGCAAATCGCTGCCCGCCCGGGACTGCGGAAGCCGTCGTGTATTTTTTCGATCCGACGCCCGCGAGGCGCAGCGCGTCCAGCGTCATATCGACATAGCCCGCCGATTGCGAGCCCCGGCGATGTGCAGTGTCGCTGCCGCCCGGAAGACGCGGCAGCGCCATCAGCAGGCCGGAGATATACTGCGACGAAACGCCGCCGGGAAGTATAAGCCCCGGCGTCAGCGCCCCGCGCACGGTAAGCGCTTCCCGCCGGAGCGTTCATACCGTGCGCCGAAATGCCTTTCCGCGTCAAAGCGGTGCAAAAGCGGGCGCTCCGGGAGCCGCCGCCCTCCATACGGAACACAGCCCCGCGCCCAGCGCGCCGCAGACCGGCAGCAGGAAAGCGCAGCGTGGAGCCGACTTTCTCCGCAGGAAAGCGTTCTTTTCTCCGGTCACGCTTCCCGCATGGGTATGATCTCCAGAAGTCCGTCCGCACAGGCTTTATCTGTCCGCGCCCAGCGCGCGCAGGCAGCCGATCGTCGCGTCAATGTCCTTCGAACGTCCGTCCAGCCGAGCCGTACCGGCGCATCGCCAAGCGCTGCGCAGATCAGCAGCCGGTGTGCCTGCGACTTGAGGCCGGAATGCGGATCTGCCCGCGAGCGCGCCCGGGCGTGAGCGAACATCCATATCGCGCCCCGTCCGCGCAGCCAGCCGGAAAGCCCGTCCACGCCGACCGGCAGAAGCCTGCACGCGCCGATATCCGTCGGAACGACCGATGGTGATGCCTTGTCCCGAAGATCTTTTGTCCGCGCTCAATGCGGCCGAGCAGCATATCCGCCGGATATGGGCACTGCCGGTCGGGAGGCCATAGCGCTGAAGCAGCGCGATCACCGCGTCGCGCGTCTCCGCGCTGCCAAGCCGCGATGCACGCGGCGCGGAGGATCATGGCCATGCCGATAGCGACCGATTTTCCGTGCGGAAAGGCAAAGCGGCTGACGCTTTTCAACGGCATGGCCGGAAGGTATGGCCCAGATTGAGCATCTGCCGCGCACCGCGGTCACGCTCGTCGCTCTGGACAAAGTCCCGCCTTCATCTCCACGCACGCGCCGTCACTCCTCCAGCCCTTTGCCGTGAGGGAATGTCCGCCAGAAGCGCAAACAGCGTCCCGGCTGCCCAATACCGCGTATTTGATGACCTCCGCGCAGCCGTCGAGCGAAAATTTCGCGCGGCAGAGAGTCTCAATGTATCGAGATCGCAAAGCACCAGCTCCGGCTGGTAAAACGCGCCCGCAAGGTTCTTCCCCGCCGCAAGGTCGATGGCCGTCTTGCCGCCGACGGAGGAATCCACTGCGCAGAGCAGCGTGGTCGGCAGCTGCACGAACGGATACCGCGCAGATAGGTCGCCGCCGCAAAGCCCGCCGAGGTCGCCGGTCACGCCGCCGCCGAGCGCCGCCACGCGTCCGCGCGAGTCACGCGGTTTTCTGCGAGAAAATTCCAGAATTTTTGCAGATATTCCAGAAGATTCTTCGATTTTTCTCCGTGTGGGAACACATAGCAGACGGTGCGGACGCCCGCCGCCTCCAGCGACGCGCAGACGCGTCTCGCCATAGAGCGCCATAGACCGTATCGTCCGCAACCACCGCCGCGCTCGCGCAGCGCAGCCCGCTCCGCGATCTGTCTGCCGCAGTCGTCCAGCAGTCCGCGCCCGATGCGCACATGTAGCTTTTCGATGCGTCAATGTGAACGGTTTTCATCGGCCGTCCACCTCCTCCCCGGTTGCGTTTTTTGCCCGGTCCTCGAGCAGGCGCGTCAGCTGCCGGGAGATCGTTTTTTCCAGCGCGGCGCGGTATTCCCTGCAGCTCTCCATCAGCCAGCCCAGCTCCCGCAGCAGGCAGTCGCGGTTTTCCAGAAACAGTTCCGCCCACATCGGCGCATTGAGCCACGCGACGCGCGTCATGTCCTTGAGTAGCTTCCCGCCGAGAAGCCCTTGTGCTCTGCGGCGGTCGGGCTTTTTGATATAGGCATTGAGACAGATGCGGCATCTGCGAGGTAAAGGCGATCATTTCATCATGTGCCTGCGCCGTTGTGACGGAGATATGTCCGCAAAGCCCGCCGGGGCCAAAACACCTTGACGCGCTTCAAAAGCTGCGATATCGTGCAAATGACGGCGGAACCAGCACCATGGCGCGTTGTGGTAGAGATTTTCCCGGGCGTATTTGAAGCCGGAATGGTGGCTGCCCGCCATTGGGTGGCCGCCGAGATAGGTGAAGCCGTACTGCTCCGCGACCGGGAACAGCGCCTCACAGACGACGCGCTTTGTGCCGCAGCAGTCGATGACGACGGGCTTTTTCGCCAATGTGCGGCGCCAGCCCTGTGAGCTCCGCAATGGCCGCCTCCGGACAGATGCGGCTAAGATCAGGTCGCACTGCGCGGCATTCTCCGCGCCGAGCGTCCCATCCACCGCGCCGGACATCTGCGCAAAGCTCATGGATCGCCGCATCCCTGTCCGCCGCCAGAACCGTCCAGCGCCGCGGCATGATACGCCTTTGCAAACGAGCCGCCGATGAGCCCGAGGCCCAGAATTCCGACCGTGCTCATACGATCGCCTCACGGACGCGGCGAACCTTCTCGCTGAGCGCGGAGAACTGCTCCGGCGTCAGCGACTGCGCGCCGTCGCAGAGGGCGTGCATGGGATCGTTGTGTACCTCGATCATGAGGCCGTCCGCACCGCAGGCCGCGCCTGCCAGCGCCATCGGCGGTACGAGCGACGCAATGCCCGTCGCGTGACTTGGATCGACGATCACCGGCAGATGGCTCAGCTCATGGAGCACGGCACCGCCGACAGATCGAGCGTATTGCGGGTGTAGGTCTCAAAGGTGCGCACGCCGCGCTCACAGAGAATGACTTTTCGTTGCCGCTGGCCATGACGTACTCCGCGCTCATGAGCAGCTCCTTCATCGTGTTTGCAAGGCCGCGCTTGAGCAGGATCGGCTTGTCCAGCCTGCCAAGCTCCATCAGAGGTCGAAGTTCTGCATAGGCGTGCTGGTGGGCGCGGGGCTGACGGCCATCATCCAGTCCAGCTCCGCCTCCGTGGGCATTCTGCAGGCGCTGTCCGTCACCGGCGGCGTCAGCTATGCCGCCGCCATCCCCATCATCATGGGCCAGAACATCGGCACCTGCGTCACGGCCATGCTGTCCTCCGTGGGCACCAACAAAAACGCCCGCCGGGCCGCCGTGGTGCACCTGATGTTCAACGTCATCGGCGTGGTGGTGCTGCTGACCCTGTTCTGCATCGTCAAGGCCATCTTTGCCCCGGCGATTCTGGACCGGCCCGCCACCATGTACGGCATCGCCATCGCCCACTCGGTGTTCAACATCCTGTGCACCGCCATGCTGCTGCCTGCCGGAAATCTGCTGGAAAAGCTGGCCATCCGGCTGGTGCCCGACGCCCAGCGCCGGGAGGAGACGTCCGAGCTGGACGCCCGCCTGCTGGCCACCCCTGCCCTGGCCCTGGGCCAGTCCCGGAACGTGGCCGGGGAGATGGCCGCCTGTGCCGTCCGCGCCCTGGAAAACGCCCTGACCTCCCTGACCGGCTACACCCCGGAGCTGGCCCGGTCCATCCGGGAGGACGAGGAGCGCTGCGACCACTATGAGGACATCATCGGCACCTATCTGGTGCAGCTGAGCAGCCACTCCCTGTCGGACAGCGAGAGCCAGGAGTCCACGGAGCTGCTGAAAACCATCGGCGACTTCGAGCGCATCTCCGACCACGCCGTCAACGTGCTGGAGTCGGCGGAGGAGCTGCAGAGCAAGGGGCTGTCCTTCTCCCCGGCGGCCATGGCGGAGTATGAGACCCTGGCCCGGGCCATCCGGGAGATCCTGCACCTGTCCCTGGACAGCTTCCGCCAGAACGACGCCGCCCGGGCCGCCCGAGTGGAGCCCTTGGAGCAGGTCATCGACAAGCTGAAGGAGGAAATGCGCACCCGCCACATCCTCCGTATGCGGCAGGGACAGTGCAGCATCGAGGCGGGCTTCGTCAGGCGGCAGGGTGCGTATCAAAACTGCGGGCTTTCCCTCCATGCGGTAGAGGATCGTCACGATCATGCCGCGCGTTGTGGAAATGTAGTGGCTGAAGGTGGTTTCCGACGTGCCGTTCATCAGGCCGTTTTCATAGACATAGGCCACGTCGTCATAGAACCATTCGTCCCCGCGCACGTCGATGAAGGGCAGCTCCGTCCGCCGCCATCCGGCGTATACCGTCACGTTTTTGGTCATTCGGACAGAGGTGACCTCCTCTGTCAGCATTCGGTCGAGATACCAGCCCGTGAAGCGATAGCCGTCCTTGACCGGCTCGTATTTGCTCAGGTCGATCTTCGTGTCATACGGAGCATAAACATCAGAGATGCGGCTGCCGCCGTTGGTCTCGAATTTCAGAACATAGGCCGCGGCTCCGTCGAGCGGCGCAACGTCCTTCCGCTCCTGATGTCCGCAGACGGAGCAGGTGCGCTCCACGATGCCCCATACCTTTGCGGTCGCCTTGTAGATCACGACCCATTCGCCGAAGGCGTGCGGCTCCATCGGGACCGCGACAGCCTCGCGCAGGTATAGCGCCCCTCATGCGTCGTCTCGGTCGCCGTGCCGGTGTGGTTATTCGGGCCATGCACCGTATTCGCCGCCGCGACCGTCGACACCCGGTAGATCGTTATCCGCTCGGTGTGGCTGCTATCGCGCTTGCAGACGCGCGAGCGTGTCGTTGCCGATCCGCTTACGGTCATTCGCCGCCGAAGACGCCTCCGAAGCCGTCCCCGCAGACAGGCCGCTTGGCGGTAAACGGCCTTTGCCGTGCCGCCGGATAGCAATTTCCGCCGTAAAATCGTCCGTCATTCGCCGCCGCAGACCTCGGACGGCTATCGCGCAGGTTGCAGACGCGCGTGGTTCGTGTATGGCGTTGCCGTTGGAGATCCATCGCTTTTGCCCAGTCGTGTCCGAGGACGTTTCCGGCCTCGAAGGTCGCCTCCGAAGCCGTCGATGCAGAGCTGAGGCCGCAGGCCGCGCAGGACTTGTAATAAACGGCCTTTTCCGTGCAGGTCGCGCCGGATTTCAGACTTCCGCAATTCCTTGTAATTTCCGCCGTAAAACCGCGCCAGAAGCTCGCCGTATTCGCCGCCGCAGACCTCGCAGACATGGTTGCCAGGTCGCCGTGCCGCCGGAGCAATTATCCGTCTCGGTGTGGCTGCCGTCGCGCTTGCAGACGCGGGTGTGTGTGTGTCCCCATTGGAGGCCCATGCACCCCAGTCGTACGAGGACGTTGCCGAAGGTTGCCGCCGTGAGGCCGCAGGCCGCGCAGCACGGCCTTTTCCGTGCAGGTCGAGCCGGATTTCAGATACTTCGCTTCCGCAATTTCCGCCGTAAAGTTATGGCTGCCGTATTCACGCTTGCAGATTCGTACGCTGTCCGTGGGCGCGTGTGTGTGTCGTTTCCATTGGAGGCCCATGCACCCCAGTCGTGTCCGAGGACGTTTCCTGCCTCGAAGGTTGCCTCCGAAGCCGTCCCCGCAGAGCTGAGGCCGCAGGCCGCGCAGGACTTGTAATAAACGGCCTTTTCCGTGCAGGTCGAGCCGGATTTCAGATACTTCGCTTCCGCAATTTCCGCCGTAAAATCGTGCGGCAGGAGCTCGCCATATTCGCCGCCGCAGACCGTGCAGACGGCCCTTGCCGTACAGGTTGCCGTGCCGCCGGAGCAGCTGTCCGTCTCGGTGTGGCTGCCGTCGCGCTTGCAGACGCGCGTGTGCGTGTCGTTGCCGTTGGAGGCCCATGCGTTCCAATCATGACCGAGGACGTTTCCTGCCTCGAAGGTCGCCTCCGAAGCCGTCCCCGCAGAGCTGAGGCCGCAGGCCGCGCAGGACTTGTAATAAACGGCCTTTTCCGTGCAGGTCGCACCGGATTTCAGATACTTCGCTTCCGCAATTTCCGCCATAAAATCGTGCGCCAGAAGCTCGCCGTATTCGCCGCCGCAGACCGTGCAGACGGCCCTTGCCGTACAGGTTGCCGTGCCGCCGGGCAATTATCCGTCTCGGTGTGGCTGCCGTCGCGCTTGCAGACGCGGGTGTGCGTATCGTTTCCGTTGGATGTCCATGCACCCCAGTCGTGGTCCAGCGCGGTATTCGCTGCGGTAAACGTATCGGCGTCGTTGGTGCTTACTTCTCCGCACGCACAGGATAGATAATACACCGCGTTATTGGTGCAGTCCGCAGGAGTTTTCAGCGCTTCGGGCTTTTTGAACCTGCTGTGTGTAGGCGTGCACATGGATCGGCGTCCAGTGGGCGTAGAGGGTCTGCGTCCCGAACACTGTCACGGTGGTGTTTTCCTTAATCTCGGTGCCGCCGTTCTGTTCCGTGTACCAGCCGATGAAATCGTATCCCGCATAGCTGGGAACCGGCAGTGTGCCGTAGGGTTCGCCGGTCATCAACGATTTGGTTTTGTCCGCTTCGGCCAGCGTACCGCCGTTGGGGTCAAAGGTCACAGTGAAGGGGCCGCGCAACCGCGCCGGAAACAAGGTACAGCTTCTGGTCATCCTTATACTCCACGTGGGCATTGGCGTCATCCGCGAAAAAGTAATTCGAGTAGTCTTTTTTGTAATTATTAGAAAATGCCACGGGATAACTTGTATTTGCAGTAGTCACGCCAACGGACGCACCTTTGGACATGCCGATCTCGATGGTCAGCGTCTTGCCGGAGGGCAAATACACATTGTTGGCCTTGCCGGAAACCGTGTTGTTCTGCACGAGGGGCTTGTTTCCGACCCTCAGCTGGCCGCTGTTGCTGGGGTTGATATAAATGCCGCCGCCATTGCCGCTGGCTTTGTTATTCTCAATCTTGCCTCCATAAAGTTCACAGACCGAGCCGGAACGGTAAATATACACGCCGCCGCCGTTGCCGGTGGCCGTATTGCCGGAGATCTCGCCGCCTTGCATAATCAGCCACGACGGCTCCTGATTCAGATAGATGGCGCCGCCGTCCTTGCTGGTGTTTCCGGTGATCTTGCCGTCATAGAGGAAGAACTGGCAGCCCCTGTCAAGCACATGAACCGCACCGCCCTCTGAACTGGCCCTGTTGCCGCTGATCTCGCCGCCCCGCATGTTGAGTATCGTCGTCTGATTTGAATCTTGGCGCAGGCAGATGGCGCCGCCCCAGCGGCTGGCGGTATTGCTGTTGATCTTCGCGCTGCCGGAAATGTTGATGGTGCCCCAGCCCATCAGAATGGCGCCGCCGTCCAGGCTGGAGGAATTGCCGGTGATCTGCGCGCTGCCGGAAATGTCGATCTTACCATTGCCGCGCATATAGATGGCGCCGCCGCCGGCATCGTTGCTGCTTTGGGTCGCTGTATTGCCGGAGATGGTGCCGCCGGTCATCTTGATGGTGCCGCCGGTGGTGGAGAAGAACGCGCCGCCGTTCTTGGCAGTGTTATTCTTGATTACGCCGCCGTACATATTGAAAGTGCCGCCGGTGGTGTTCGGCATGTTTGCATTGAATTTCCTGAAAATAGCACCGCCGTAGTTATTGCCGTTGTTGCCGGAGATTTCGCCACCGTACATATTGAATATGCACTGCTGGTCATCCAGAGCGATGGCTCCGCCGCCGCCTTTGCCGGTGACTTTGCCGCCGGTGAGCTTGCCGCCGAACATATCCAGCGTGCTGGTATAAAGGTAAATGCAGGCACCGCCCCAGACATTCTGCGTCGCGCCCTTGAAGGTACCGCCGCCACGACAGTCACAGAGGACAAGCCGGCCGCCGTTTTTGACCTGAATCTTGGCTGTGTCGTTGCTGGCAAGGGTCTTGCCGTTCAGGCACAGATATAGTGTTTTGCCATCCACCGTCAGATGGCCGCTGAGGGTGGCGTTCTCCGTCAGGTAAACGTAGGCGGTATTGTTGGTATATGTGATGCTGCTCGTGCCGCTCCACGGCTGATAGGTCACGTCGGAATGGCTGGTATGGTTGCGCGCAAGGACGGAGCCGCCGCAGAAGCAGTGCACATGCTGGCCGTCCGCGTCCACGGAAGCGTCCGCTTCCTCAGGCATTTCTTCCTCTTCGAGTGCAGGCGCTTCCATTTGCCCGGTGTAAAGCGCGCAGTCCTCCGGACGCGCATCCTCCGCACCGCAGGCCGGACAGTCTGCATTCCGGTTTTCCTCCGTGCATTCCACGGTGCAGATGCAGGCAAACGCCTTCTCGTACACATGCTCGTGCGCTTCCTCGGCAAAGGCCGCCGTGGGCAGAAGCGTCAGCAGCATACAGAGAAGGAGCAGAACGCTGAGCAATCTTTTTTCATATTTTCCTCGCTTTCATTTCTCGCCCTTCCCGTACCCCGTGGGAAAGGCCGGTCCAAGGAGCCGTGCACGGAACCTCATCCGTGCAGGGGCGTACATCCTTTTCTACGACTATTTCTCCGCTTCCATGATACCGCTCAGGGAAAACTCAAAGTGCATCGCAAGCGCCTTGAACAGCTCCTGCATGACGCGCTCGGAGATCTCCCGGATATTCAGTCCTTCGATAAAGCCGATGGTCTTTTCGATCTCGTCCTCCGGCACATGGTAGGCACGGAGGCTCATTGTGAGGAACATCCGCAGCTTTTTCTCCAGCGTCAGCTCTTCGTCGCACGGATGGGCCATATAGCCCCGCATGATCCCGGAGGAGCCAATCTCCATGGCGTAGAAGTCGCGCTCCGTCAGCTCCGGCTGATACCGGCCGAAGATCTGGTACAGTTCCTTTGCCGTCTCGCGGAAAATATAATCCGAAGCCGCCTGCTGGGTATAGGCTTCGATATAAATTTCCCGAAGATTCTCATTCAGCTCCGTAAGGGTCATCTGAATGGCCGTCTCGACGGCGTAGACATAGACCGGCGGCAGCTGCGTGCCCGCTGTGCTGCGCGCCATGGCGAACTGATTGCTGAACATGAATTCCACCAGCTCCGTCAGCACACCGTCCTTGGCGCGGAAAATGTTCTGAAAAATGCTGTTGGAGACCGATGCCTTCTGGACGATTTCAGCGACGGTCGTTTTTTGTAGCCCTGCTCCAGAAAAAGACGGACGCAGACCGTCAGGATGCGCTTCTTTGAGGGCAGGCTCGCATTGGTGATGGCGATTGCGGCTTCCTCCTTTCCCCTTTTTTTGTGTTTGGCATGTATGCCATCATTGTAACAGAAGTTCCCGGAAAAGGCAATAGGGCAAAATCCGCCGTATTTCCTTCGCCGCAACAGAAAACGCCCCATCCGTCCGGTGCACTTCCGTGCAGGCCGGCAGATGGGGCGTGTATTTTATTCTGTGCCTGCCCAAAAGCGCACGATGTCAGGCAGATGCTTGGCTTTCAGGTGTTTTTTGCGGCTCCGCATTCAGTTCCCGGTAGGTTTTCACAATGATGACCGCTGAAATAAGAAAGGTCAGAATATCCGATACCGGCATGGAATACAGTACGCCGTCCAAGCCGAAGAACACAGGCAGCAGCAGGGCAAAGCCCACACCGAACACCACCTCGCGGAACATGGACAGCAGCGTGGAGGCCAGCGCCTTACCGACCGCTTGCAGGAAGATGAAGCACGCCTTGTTGACACAGGCCAGCACCATCATGCAGAGGTAAACGTGGAACGCTTTGACGGCAAAATCGGTGTAGTAGCTGCTCTCGTTGGCCGCACCGAAAATGGCGATGAGCTGCCGGGGGAAGCCCGCTGCCAGCACAAGCGCCGCCGCGCCCACCAGCGCCTCGGCCACCAGCAGTTTGGTGAACAGCTCCCGCACACGGGGCTTTTTCTCCGCGCCCACGTTGTAGCCCACGATGGGGATGCAGCCTGCCGCCATGCCCACCACGATGGAAATGACGATCTGGAAGAACTTCATCACGATGCCCACAACCGCCATGGGGATCTGCGCGTACTGCTCCTGCCCGAACACAGCGTCCAGCGCGCCGTATTTGCGGAGCATATTGTTGATGGCCGCCATGGCCGCCACGAGGCTGATCTGGGAGAGGAAGCTGGTGATGCCGAGCGTCAGCATCCGTCCGCAGACGCTGCCCGCAGGGCATAGTCGCCGGAGGCGGGCTTGATGATCTTCATGTGCAGCAGATACCACACAGCAAGAAACGCGGTTGCCACCTGACCGATGACCGTGGCAACCGCCGCGCCCATCATGCCCCATTTGAAGATAAAGATGAAAATAGGGTCGAGGATAATGTTAATGACGGCGCCGGAGAGTGTAGAGATCATGGCGAACTTGGGATTGCCGTCGGCACGGATAACAGGGTTCATAGCCTGCCCGAACATATAGAACGGGATGCACAGCGTGATATAGAAGAAATACTCCTGTGAGTGATGGAACGTTTCTTCGTTGACGGTCCCGCCGAACATGGCGATGATGCTGTTTGCGAACATGAGATATACCGCCGTCAAAACAAGGCTGCTGGCGACGCTTAACACCACCGCGTTGCCAACGCTGCGCTTGGCCTTGTCCACCTCGTTTCTGCCCAGCGCCATGCTGACGAAGGCACAGCAACCGTCGCCGACCATAACAGCGATGGCCAATGCTACGACGGTCAGCGGGAATACCACCGTATTGGCAGCGTTGCCGTAAGAGCCGAGGTAGCTGGCGTTAGCAATAAAGATCTGGTCAACGATGTTGTAAAGCGCACCCACCAACAGCGAGATGATGCAGGGGACGGCGTACTGCCGCATGAGCTTGCCTATGCGCTCCGTCCCCAAAAACTGATTTCCGGTTTCCAAAAAATCACCTTTCTTTCAAAAAATAAAAAATGCGTAAGTCCCCACATATCCGGACTTACGCATTTCTGCTACACGATTTGCTTATGAACTTTTGCAAAAAGCACGCGGTGCTTCTGCAACTGGATTTACGCAGAAACGCCACACGCTGTAGATTTATTATAGCGGATTCGGATGGAGATTTCAAATGTTTTTTGAATGATTTTAGTCTCGCTCGATCATACTTTTGGCAATCACCATGCTGCCGGATAACATAAAAAATCGGCACCTGCTTTTTGAGGCAGGTGCCGATTTCTGTTACCCTATAATGCGCTTGAATTTTGGCGTAAGTTTGGCGTAAATCCGCTTTTGCGCACCCAAAAAATCAAGCAATTTCAAGGCTTTGCGGTGTCTATTAATACATGCCGCCCATGCCGCCGCCCTGGGCTGCGGCAGCCGCCATCGCGGCGTCAGCCTGAGGATCGGGCTTGTCGGTGACGATCGACTCGGTCGTCAGGACGCAGGCGCCGATGGAGGCGGCGTTCTCGAGCGCGGTGCGCGTGACCTTGGTCGGGTCGACGATGCCGGCCGGGATCATATCGCAGTAGGTCTCGGTATAGGCGTTGTAGCCGTAACCGGCCTTGCGGCTGGAGCGGATCTTCTCAAAGACGACGGAGCCGTCGACACCGGCGTTCTCGGCGATCTGGCGGATCGGGGCCTGCAGCGCCTTGGCGATGATGGACGCGCCGGTCTTTTCGTCGCCGCTGAGCTTTGCAGCCAGCTTCTCGACAGCGGGGATGGCGTTGACATAAGCAGTGCCGCCGCCGGCGACGATGCCTTCTTCCACAGCCGCGCGGGTCGCGTTCAGAGCGTCCTCAACACGCAGCTTCTGTTCCTTCATAGCGACCTCGGTCTGTGCGCCGACCTTGATGACGGCGACGCCGCCGGACAGCTTTGCAAGGCGCTCCTGGAGCTTTTCCTTGTCGTAGTCGGAGGTGGTGACAGCCAGCGTGTTCTTGATCTCGGCAACACGCGCCTTGATCTCGTTAGCATCGCCCATGCCGTCCACGATCACGGTGTTGTCCTTCGTGACCTTGATTTGACGTGCGCGGCCAAGATCGGAGATCTGAACGTCGGTCAGAGCCATGTTCAGCTCGCTGGAAACATAGGTGCCGCCGGTCAGAACGGCGATATCCTTAAGCATTTCCTTGCGGCGGTCGCCGAAGCCCGGCGCCTTGACGCAGACGCAGTTGAAGCTGCCGCGCAGACGGTTGACGAGCAGGGTGGACAGCGCATCGCCCTCGACGTCCTCGGCGATGATGACGAGCTTCTGGCCCGCCTTGACGATCTGCTCCAGGATGGGCAGGATGTCCTGAATACTGGAGATCTTCTTATCGGTGATGAGGATGTAAGGATCGTCCACGACGGCTTCCATCTTGTCGGTGTCGGTGACCATATAGGGGGAGATGTAGCCGCGGTCGAACTGCATACCCTCGACGACGTCCAGACCGGTCTCGGCGGTCTTGGATTCCTCGATGGTGATGACGCCGGAGGCGCTGACCTTCTCCATGGCCTCGGCGATCAGCTTGCCGATCTCCTCGTCGCCGCTGGACACTGCGCCGACTCTTGCGATGTCGTCGCTGCCCTTGATAACCTCGGAATTGGCCTTGATGGCATCCACTGCCGTCTTTACGGCCTTCTGCATACCCTTGCGCATGACCATCGGGTTTGCACCGGCCGAGACGTTCTTCAGACCCTCGCGGACGATGGCCTGCGCGAGCAGGGTCGCGGTGGTCGTGCCGTCGCCGGCTGCATCGTTGGTCTTAGTCGCAACCTCGCGGACGAGCTGCGCACCCATGTTCTCAAACGGATCCTCCAGCTCCACGTCCTTGGCGATCGTGACGCCGTCGTTCGTGATGAGCGGAGCACCGTACTTCTTGCCGAGCACGACGTTGCGGCCCTTCGGGCCGAGCGTGACCTTCACGGTATTGGCCATCTGATCGATGCCGGACTGAAGGGCCTTGCGGGCATCCTAACCATGGATGATCTGTTTTGCCATAATGCATTACACTCCTTTATTGATGGGCGGCTGTCCGTTATTCCACAACAGCCAGAATGTCGGAAACCTTGCAGATGACGTAATCCACGCCGTCGAGCTTCAGCTCCTGACCTGCGAATTTGCCGGTAATGACCTTGTCGCCGGCCTTGACCGTCATGGGTGCGTCCTTCGTGCCGGGGCCGACGGAAACGACCTCCGAGATCACGGACTTTTCCTTCGTCGCGGTGGAGAGGATGATGCCCGACGCAGTCTTTTCTTCCGCCTCGTGGCTCTTCAGCAGCACATTGTCAGCAAGCGGAGTCAGTTTCATGATAATTACCTCCTTGGAAATATGAAGAGCGGTTTCCCGCAGTTTTACGGGATTCTTAGCACTCATTGCCCTCGAGTGCTAACATGTATAATAATAGCCAATTCCGTCAAAATGTCAAGAGGCATTTCCGGTAAATTTATGTCGAATCTGTTAATTCTTATGCCGGAATTGCAGTCCCTTCGGATAGAAGAAGCGGACAGCCGCCGGGATCAGCTCGATCTGCGCATCGTCGGTATAGATGGCCTCGCCGTCCACATTGACGACGGAGGGCTTGTCGCTCGGATGCGGAGCCTTCTGCACCGCACATGACGGATGAGCTGCGGATAGTCCGCATAGCGTCCCTTCTGGTATCCGCCGATAACGCCCGGCACCTGAAGCAGCGTGACCTTTTTTGACCAGCAGCACGTCGAGAAGGCCGTCGTCCGGCTCTGCATCCGGCACGGGGTTGAAGCTGCCGCCGTACCAGCGGCCGTTGCAGATGCAGATCATGGTCTGCTCTGCGTCCACCGTCTCCGTCTCGTCGAGCGTCACAACGTAGTGCTCGCTTAGCCCATGCAGCATATTGGCAAGGATGGAGAGGACATACGCCCCTTTCCCGTCACGAGCGGCAGGCGCTTGAAGCGCGCGATATCGGTACCGACCCGCGCGTCAAAGCCGATGGACAGGATGTTGATGGAATAGGTGTCGTTGCAGCGGATCAGATCGAAGCGCGCCTCGTCCGCATCCAGCAGCCGTTCGAGCTGGAAAAACGGCTCCGTCTCGGAGAAGATCTTGATGGCATCGTTTCCGGAGCCGCCCGGGAAATGCGTGATGGCGCGTTCGGGAATCCGACTACGCCGTTGACAACTTCGTTGAGCGTCCCGTCTCCGCCGCAGGCGTACAGCCGTACCTCTTCGCCGCTTTCCGCCGCCTTTTCGCAATGTCGCGGCAGTCGCCGGGCTTCTTCGAGACGCAGATCTCATAGGCAAGCCCGCGCGCACCGCAGGCCTCCTCGATCTGCTTGCGGAACTGCTGCGAATGGTCATATTTTCCCGCAGCCGGGTTTATGATAAAAAATATGCTTCATGGAAGGAACCTTCTCCTCTCGGCTTCGTCTTAAAAATAGCGTGATATTTCCGGAAATCCGCCGGGACGGCGCTTTCGGCGGAACGCAGCCGCTCAGAAATACATATAGACGTTGCATTGCAGCCGTCCGTTGTAGAGCTTGCGCTTTTTCGCCGCCGGCTTGCCGAAATAGTGCTCGAATTCCGGCTCGGAGGAAATGATGTACTTCTTCCAGCCGTCGGCAAACTTGATGTGCCGTCCGAAGGCCTGGTAGAGCCGCTGGGCGCTGCGCTGCTCGAGCATCCGTTCCCCATAGGGCGGGTTGCAGACGATCAGTCCCCTGTCCGACGGCAGGCTCATCTTCGTGGCGTCCGCCTCGCGGGAATTCGATCAGCTTCCCGACGCCCGCCTTTGCGGCGTTGGCGCGGGCGATCTCCAGCGAAGCCGGGTCGATATCGGTGCCGAGGATGCGGTAGTCGCCGCGGAATTCGCGGTCCATCGCCTCGCTGCGGGCCGTCTGCCAGACGGTTTTCGGCACACAGGCCCACTTCTCCGCGCCAGCTTCGGTTCAGTCCGGGCGCGCGGTTGAGTGCGATCATGGCCGCCTCGATGCAGATGGTGCCGGAGCCGCAGAACGGGTCCCAGAAAAAATCGCGGCCGCGATAGCGCGCCAGATTCACCATTGCCGCCGCCATCGTCTCATGCAGCGGCGCGAGATTCGCCACCTGCCGGTAGCCGCGCTTGTGCAGGCTCACGCCGGAGGTATCAAGGAACACCTCGCACCAGGTCCTTCATGATGGAAAAGCGGAGCTGATACGTCGCGCCCGTCTCCGGGAGCCAGCCGAGGCCGTACTTCTCGCCCAGCCGCGTGACCGCTGCCTTTTGACGATGGCCTGACAGTCGGGGACGGAGTGAAGCTGGCTGTTCAGGCTGTAGCCCTTGACCGGGAACGCGCCGTCCTTCGGAATAAAATCCTCCAGCGGGATGGCCTTGACGCCCTGAAACAGCTCCTCAAAGCTCTTGGCCTCGAAGGCATTGAGCAGGATCATGACCCGCTCACCCATGCGGCAGCAGAGATTCGCCTTGGCCATCGCCGCAAAATCGCCGTCAAAAAAGACGCGCCGGTCCTCCACGCGGACGTTCTGGAGATCGAGCCGCTTCAGCTCATCGCCGACAAGGCCCTCAGTCCGAACAGGCACGGCACGCAAAATGTCATATTTTCCATACTACAATGCTCCATAAAAAACGATATTACGTTAAGTATAGTGGTTGACCGGCAAAATAGCAATTCATTTCTTAAGAAATTTTACATAATTCCCGTCGTGACTTTGCATATTCCCTGTTGTATAATCAAATTAAGAAAGGAGGGGATCTCATGTCAGGCGCAGTTTATATCTGGCTGGCAGCAATCATCGTGTTTCTGCTGGTCGAAGCCGGAACGGTCGCGCTGGTATCCATCTGGTTTGCAGGCGGCGCGCTGCTGGCCATGATCGCCGCGGCACTGGGCGCAGGTGTTCCTGTGCAGCTGGCCGTGTTCGTTCTGTCGTCCGGTCTTTTGCTGGCGCTCATGTGGCCACTGGCGAAAAAGCGCATCAACGGCCGCCATGTCCACCAACGCCGACCGTCTGATCGGGCGGGAGGTGCTCGTGACGGAGCAGATTGAAAACCTGAAGGAGACCGGCGAGATCAAGGTCAACGGCGTACTCTGGACAGCCGTCAGCGCAGACGGCTCCGTCATTCCCGAAGGTTCGCTTGTCCGCATTGAGCGTCTGGAGGGCGCGAAGGTCTATGTCAGTCCTGTAAAGGCATCCGCAGCATCCAATTCGTAACCCGTAAACGCTTTCATACCAAATATCAAAAGAAAAGGAGAAAAATTATGGAATGGATCATCCCCGCGATCCTGGTCTTTCTGATCCTGATCGTCATCGTCCGCAACATCAATGTTGTCCAGCAGTCCCGCGCCTACGTCATCGAGCGTCTCGGCGCATTCAGCAAGGTCTGGCAGGTCGGCATCCACTTCAAAGGTCCCGTTCATTGAGCGCGTGGCCAAAAAGGTCAGCCTCAAGGAGCAGGTTCTCGACTACCCGCCGCAGCCCGTCATCACAAAGGACAACGTCACGATGCAGATCGACACCGTTGTCTATTTCCAGATCACCGACCCGAAGCTCTATGCCTACGGCGTTGAGCATCCCATGATGGCGATGGAAACGCTCACCGCGACAACCCTCCGCAACATCATCGGTGACCTTGAGCTTGACCAGACGCTCACCTCCCGCGATGTTATCAACACCCGGATGCGCGCGATCCTCGACGAAGCGACCGACCCGTGGGGCATCAAGGTCAACCGCGTCGAGCTGAAAAACATCCTCCCGCCGCAGGACATTCAGAACTCCATGGAAAAGCAGATGAAGGCCGAGCGTGACCGCCGTCAGGCGATCTTGCAGGCCGAAGGCGCCAAGCACAGTCAGATCCTCGTCGCAGAAGGCGAAAAGGAGGCCGCCATCCTCAAGGCCGACGCCGAAAAAGCAGGCCGCCATTCTCAAGGCGGAGGCAGAGAAGGAGTCCGCCATCCTCAAGGCTGACGGCGAAGCGCAGGCCATCCGCGCCGTGCAGAAGGCGCTGGCCGATTCTCTGGAAATGCTGAACGAAAAGGCGCCGAACGATCAGGTCATCAAGCTCAAGGCGCTCGAGGCCATGCAGAAGATCGCCGACGGCAAGGCCACCAAGATCATTATTCCCTCCGAGATTCAGGGCCTCGCAGGCTTGCCAGCGGCGTTGTGGAAAGCGTAAAGGAGACGAAGTAATATGGTGAAGGAGGACGAGCGCTTTATCAAGGTGCTGAACGAGGGCAGTACCTGGACCACGAACCGTGAGATTTGGGTCGACAAAACGACCGGAGTCAACTATCTGGATCGCCTCCGGCTACGCCGGCGGACTGACCGTTCTGCTCGACCGCGACGGAAAGCCGATCGTCTCTCCCCTTCCCATCTCGGAATAAAGCTTTTTTGCAGCATAAACCCAGCGGGCTTCGACGAAGGTCGAAGCCCGCATTCATTTTTTTCAAAAAGCACCGCCTGGCTCAGCCCTCGTAGCCGTTCGGATTCTGCTTCTGCCAGTTCCAGCTGTCGCGGCACATCTCGACAAGGCTCTTCTCCGCCTTCCAGCCGAGCACCTCGAGGCTCTTCGACGGGTCTGCGTACACGTCGGCAGATCGCCCGGACGGCGGGCAGTGATCTCATAGGGTACCTTCACGCCGTTGGCCTCTTCAAAGGCATGCACCATGTCGAGCACGCTGTAGCCGTGGCCGGTGCCGAGATTGAAAATACCCTCGCCGGTGTGGCTCATGAGATACCGGATGGCCGCAACGTGGCCCTTCGCCAGATCGACAACATGGATATAATCGCGCACGCCGGTGCCGTCCGGCGTGGGATAGTCGTTGCCGAACACGTTCAGATGGTCGCGCTTGCCGATGGCCGTCTGCGAAATATACGGCATGAGGTTATTCGGAATGCCGTTCGGATGCTCGCCGATCTTTCCGCTTGCATGTGCGCCGACCGGGTTGAAGTAGCGCAGATTCACGACCGACCACTCCGGGTCTGCCTTGGCAATGTCGCGCAGGATCTGCTCACCCATGTACTTTGTCCAGCCATAGGGATTGGTGCAATTGCCTGTCTTGAAGTCTCCCGCAGCGGCATCTCGTTGTCGCCGGAGTAGACCGTGGCAGATGACGAGAAAATAATCCGCTTGACATTGTGCCGTGCCATGACCTTGCAGAGCGTCAGCGTGGCATCCAGATTGTTCTGGTAGTATTCCATCGGCTTGGCAACGGATTCCCCACCGCCTTGAGCCCCGCAAAGTGAATGGCGCAGGAAATTTCGTACTCGGAGAAAATTTTCTCCAAAAGCGACTCGTCGCGCACGTCGCCCTCGATGAACGCGACGTTTTTGCCGGTGATCTCCGCCACGCGGCGCAGGCTCTCGGGGTTCGAATTGCTGAGATTATCGATCACAATGGGCGTGTAGCCCGCCTCGATCAGCTCCACACAGGTGTGGCTGCCGATATATCCGGCGCCGCCGGTGACCAGTACGTTCATTTTATATTCCTCCTGACCCGGATGCTCCGGCGCTGCCCATAAGTGCGGCCTCGGGGCGTCCTTTCGATTGGTTTTCTGCTTCCATCTTAGCGCATCCCGCCGGAATTGCAATTCTTTCTTTTCGCTTGTGTACGATTTGACAAATTCCGTAGAAGATTCGGAAAAGGCCTTCCCCGAAAAAAGCTCCGGCCCTCCGCTGCCTGCGAAGAGCCGGATATCCTATAAGATCAGCTGCAAAGGATCACGCTGCCGCAGCACAGCAGCGACACCGGCAGCAGGCCAAGCCCGCACCATGCGCCCGCCACGCCGACCAGCATGACCGCCGCGCCCGCAATTGGGGAGCCGGTGACGGTCAGTACGGCGGGGAAAGGTCATGACGGAGAGCGTCACATACGGAACGTAGTAGAGAAACGAGCGCAGAAATTCGTTTCGGATGGGCTTTCGGATCAGCGTCAGCGGAAGCACACGGATCAGATAGGTCGTGAGCGCCATTGCGGCAATGTAAAGATAGGTTTTCATGCCGCGTGCGTGCCCCTCCCGGAACGTGCGCTTCTCCTCCTCCGCAGGCTCTCTGTGCGGGAACAAGACGGCCGCCGCCGCGAGATCACGACCGTCAGCAGCAGGATGCGCATTCCCTCCGAAAGCGTCGGCAGCAGCCTTGCCGCCAGAAGGCTGGCCGCGAAGCTGACGAGGATGCAGCCGAGCACCGTCCGGTTTTTCTTTCCCTCCGGGACAATGATCGCAAGGAACATGCCGTAGAGCATCACGGAAAAGCCGCCCATGGCCCACTGCGGCAGGACGCTTCCCGCCAGCGCACCGGTCAGTGTACCCAGACTCCATGCCGGCAGTGCCACGCACATCGCCCCGAAGAAGTACCACACGTTCAGATACCCCGGCTGTGCGATCGCAATGCCGAACAGCTCATCCGTCACGTCAAAGCCGACCAGCAGCCGGAGCCGAAGCGGTGTATCCGGCTGGAGGCGCTGGCTGAGCGCGCAGCTCATCAGCAGATACCGCGCGTTCACGATCAGCGTCATCAGCACGATCACCCAGATCCCCGCGTCCTCGGAGATCACAGTGATGCCGCCGTACTCTCCGGCGGAGGCGTTGTTGAGCAGGCTCATCAGGAAGCTCTGGAAGGCCATAAGGCTTGCCGCGTGGCAGGAAATGCCGACGCTGAAGCTGACTGCAAAATAACCGAGGCCCAGCGGGATCCCATCCCGCTGGCCCTGAAAGAATTTCTGCTTGTTCATGAGGGTCTCTTTTTTCTTCTGCCGCACCGCGCACTGCGTCCGCCAGTCCGGCGGGCGGCGCGGTACAGCCCTTTGTAAAATCGCCTGACGATTATAGCGCGTTTGTCCGCATAAGGAAAGAGGATTTTTCTGTTTTTTCAAAGAAAAAAAACGCGCGGATGCGTCGTTTTCTGGATGTAAAACCATATTCTGTATGGTGCTTGTCAGGGCCTGCGTTTTACACCGGAAGCCGTCATGCAAAAAGCGCCGCCGGAGAAGCATTTCTCTCCGGCGGCCACTTATTTACCTTTCGATCACGCATAGCCGCAGCCGCCCAGCACCAGGAAATCCTCCGTGCATTCGAGCAGTCCGCCGCCGAGGCGCAGCCTGCCGCCGTTCGGCAGCCGCCACGGCTGCTGAGAGCGGTTACAGCAGACGGCCAGCGTCTGCCCTGCCACCTTCCGAAGGAACAGCAGCCGTCCGTTTCCGGCCTCAACGACCGTAACATCGCCGCGCCGGAGCGCCGGGCTTTCCTTTTTCAGCCGCGCAAGCGAGGCGTAGAACGCCTGAAGCGGCTCATTTTCCTGTCCCCACGGGAAGCATCTGCGGTTGAAGGGGTCGCGGTAGCCATCCATGCCCGCCTCGTCGCCGTAGTAGATGCACGGCGCACCGGGCAGCGTGAACTGCAAAAACGCGGCCATCCGCAGCAGCTGGAGCGCCCGCTCGCGCGTCAGCTCGTCCATATGCCGCTTTGCAAGCTCCGCGCGGTCGGCGTCCGTCGGGTCGATCAGCGCCGTCAGCGCGCGGGCCGTATCGTGTGTGGACAGGATATTCATGACCGCGCTGAGCACATCCGGCGGATAATTCTCAGCAATGGTCATGATCCGCTCTCCCAGCGCCTCGCCGCCGTCCTCGCCGCGCACATAGCGCAGGATCGCCTTCTGCCACGGGTAATTCATGACGGAATCGAGCTGGCGGCCGGTGAAGTACCGGCGGCGGACGTTGTACGCGATCTTGTTGGAGGCGTCCTCCCAGACCTCGCCGATCAGGATCGCCTCCGGATCCAGCTCCCGCAGACGCCTGCGCAGCCGCTCAACGAAGGCGCCCGGCAGCTCATCGACCACATCCAGCCGGAAGCCGTCCGCGCCCAGCCGCAGCCAGTGCGCCAGAACGCTGTCCTCGTCCTCAATGATATAGCGGATGTAGCTTTCGTTCGACTTGTCCACGCATGGCAGGGTCGTGATGCCCCACCAGCTCTCATAGATATCGGGATAGTGCAGGAAGCGGAACCAGCTGCGATAGGGCGAGGCCGGGTCGGAGATGGCGCTCTGGAAATACGGGCTGCGGCTTCCGACGTGCGAAAACACGCCGTCGAGCACGATCTTCATGCCGAGCACATGAGCTGCCTCGCAAAGAGCGGTGAAGTCCGCCTCCGTACCGAGCATCGGATCGACGCGCTTATAGTCGTAGGTATCGTACCGGTGGTTGGAAAACGCCATAAAAATGGGGTTGAGATAGAGGATCTCCACGCCAAGCCCGTGCAGATACGGAAGCTTTTCCCGGATACCGTTCAGATTTCCGCCGAAGAAGTCATTGTTGAGCATTTCGCCATGCTCATTCGGCAGATAGACCGGCAGCTCATCCCTGCTCTCATGCACATAATAGGGCCGCAGCTTCTCCGCGCAGTCGCAGACGCCGGACTGATAGAACCGGTCCGGGAAGATCTGATACATGACCGCGCCCCGGAGCGCCTCCGGCACGGGATAGCGCTCCTCCACACAGCTCAGCTGCCAGAGGTCGCCCGCCTCCATATTCGTGTCATTCCCCTGCTTGAAGAGCCGGAACTGTTCGTTTGCGGTGGTGATACGGAAGCAGTAAAAATACAGCTCCGCCCGCTCCAGCGCAAAGGTGCAGCCGTAGCATTCGTACCGCTCGCCGCGCTCCTGCAGGGACATTTCGATCTCGCGCCCGTGCCGCAGTTTTCGCGCAGCAGCAGGAGCTGCACCCGCGTCGTGCGGCAGCTGACGGGGATCTGGATGTGCATGGTACACGGCTTTCGGATGGATGCAGCACGCCGAAGGGCGTTTTGAACTGGGAAAGCTTGCTGTCAAATAAGATACGCATATTTTCCTGCCTTACAGATTCCAGATTCGGCCGGCATATTCCCGGACGGCGCGGTCGGACGAGAAGATCCCCGCCTTCGCCGTGTTGACCAGCATCATCGACGCAAACCGGTCAGTGTCCAGATACGTCTCCGACGCCTTCTTCTGGGCATCGGCATAGCTCTGAAGTCCGCAATGGTCATATAGCTGTCCGCCGTACCGAAGCGATTGGTCAGAAGCGAGGCATAAATATCGTCAAAGCGCTGGCCGAGCACACCGGAGGTCAGCATGTTCAAAATGCGCTCCAGCTCGGGCGTGAGGAACTCGCGCGGGCTGTAGCCCCCTGCGCCAGAGCGCCTCCACCTCGTCGGCGTTCATGCCGAAGAGGAACATATTCTCGTCCCCGACCTGCTCCCGGATCTCAACGTTCGCACCGTCGAGGCGTGCCGATCGTGACCGCGCCGTTGATCATGAGCTTCATGTTGCCGGTGCCGGAGGCCTCCTTGCCGGCAATGGAGATCTGCTCGGAAAGCTCCGCCGCCGGAATGATGATCTCCGCCAGCGAGACCTTGTAGTCCTCCACAAAAACGACCTTGAGCTTGCCGCGCGTCTGCGGGTCGGAGTTGACGAGCTTCGAGACCGCGACGATCAGGCTGATGATCTGCTTGGCCCGGACATAGCCCGCAGAAGCCTTTGCCGCAAAGACAAAGCTGCGCGGCACAAACGGCTCATAGGGATGATCCTTGATCTGTAGATACAGGTGCAGGATGTGCAGCACGTTCAGAAGCTGCCGCTTGTACTCGTGCAGGCGCTTGACCTGCACATCGAACAGGCTGTCGGGGTCGAGCAGGACGCCGCTCGTCCGCGCGACATAATCGGCAAGCTGCTCCTTCTTCGTGTGCTTGATCCGCCGCAATCCCGCCAGCACCGCCGGGTCGCCCTGATATTTCAGCAGCGCTTCCAGCGCGTTCGCGTCGTCCAGGAAGCCGTCTCCGATCAGCTCCTGCAAATAGGCCGTAAGCTCCGGGTTTGCCTGACACAGCCAGCGCCGGTAGGCAATGCCGTTGGTCACGTTCGTAAAGCCCTGCGGATTCAGGTTATAGTAGTCGCGGAAAATGGTCGTCTCCAAAATCTCCGTATGGAGCTTCGAAACGCCGTTGACCATATGGCAGCAGGCAAGGCAGAGGTTTGCCATGCGCACCTCGCCGTTCGACACGACGGCCATATACTCCCACTTTCCGGGGTCGTTGGGATAGACCTGCGCCAGATGCAGCATCAGGCGGCGGTTGATCTCCTGCACGATGCCGAAAATGCGCGGCAGCTGCTCGCGGAACAGATCGATGCTCCAGCGCTCAAGTGCCTCCTGCATAACGGTGTGGTTCGTGTAGGAGAGCGTCCGGCAGGTGATGTCCCACGCCTCCTCCCACGAATAGTCGTGCTCATCGACCAGCAGCCGCATCAGCTCCGGCACGCATAGCGCCGGATGGGTGTCATTGATGTGGATGGCGACCTTATCCGGGAGATTCCGGTAGGTATGATACTGCTTGAAATGCTGATTCAGGATGCTCTGGAGCGACGCGGAAACCAGCAGATACTGCTGCCGCAGCCGCAGGCGCTTGCCCTCGATGTGATCGTCGGCCGGATAGAGCACCTTGGAGATGGTCTCAGCCATCGTGTTGCGCTCGAGCGCGCGGACGTAATCCCCGCGCGAGAACGCGGCCATGTCAAGGCTGTCCGGCACGCTTGCGCTCCAAAGCACAAGCGTGTTGACCGCGTCGCTGTGGTAGCCGGAGATAAACATGTCGTGCGGCACCGCCGTCACGGCCTGATAATCGCTCTGCGCGGCGCGGAATTTCCGTTTTCGTCCACCCATTCGTGGACATGTCCGCCGAAGCGCACCTCGACGGCCTCATCCTTGCGGGTATGCAGCCACACGTCGCCCATTTCCAGCCAGTCGTCCGGGAATTCCATCTGCCATCCGTCAATGATCTTCTGCTTGAAGATACCGAACTCATAGCGGATGGAGAAGCCCGTGACCGGGTAGCGAAGTCCGGACGCCGCGTCCATATAGCACGACGCCAGCCGCCCGAGGCCGCCGTTTCCGAGGCCCGCGTCGGGGTCCATGCCGCACAGGCGCTCCAGCGAGAAGCCCTGCTCCTGCAAGACCTCGTCCGTCAGCCGGAGCAGGCCGAGATTGTAGAGATTGTTTCGCAGCGACGTGCCGACAAGAAATTCCATCGACATGTAATAGACCTGCTTGCCCTCCTTTTCGCGCACCTCGTTGCGGAATGCGCGGCGCTTCTCCTCCATCAGCACGCGCGTATAGAGGCAGACCACACGGTACATCTGCTTTTCCGTCGCATCCTCGAGCGTGCAGCCGAAGGTGTTGAGGCAGATCTCCTTCAGTCTGTCCAATAATTGCTTTTTCGTCAAATTTTGCGTCATTTCTGTCTTTATCCTCTGTCAGCCGATTGCTTTTTTGTAAAGCTCCATATATTCCTGCGCCGGAAGCTTCCAGCTGCTGTCGATACTCATATCCGCCTCCGAGAGCCGCGCCCACTTCTCCGGCTCGTCGTAGAACAGCTGGAGACTGCGGTCGATGGCCGCGAGAAAATCGTCGGCGTTGTAGCTCTGGAAGGTAAAAGCCGCGTCCCTGCTCGCTCGACGGGTCGTAGGGCCAGACCGTGTCCTTGAGGCCACCCGTGGCGTTCACGACCGGCACCGTTCCGAAGCGCATCGCAATGATCTGCGACAGGCCGCACGGCTCCGACTTCGACGGCATCAGGTAGATATCCGCGCCCGCGTAGGCGAGATTCGCCTTCTGCGGGTCAAATTCGAGACAGGCCGCCGCCCGTCCGCGGAAGCGGTCCTGCAAATATTGCAGGAACCATTCGTACTTTTCCTCGCCCGTACCGATCACCAGCAGCTGCACGCGCCGCTGCATCAGGCGTTCGCCGATGTAGCAGAGCAGGTCGATGCCCTTGTGGCTGGCAAGGCGCGTGACCATGACCGCCAGCGCGCAGTCGGGATCCTCGTCCAGACCGACGGCCCGCTGGAGCGCCAGCTTGTTGGCCGCCTTGCCGGCCTTCCGGGTCTTGGGCGTGTATTTCTGCGCCAGTCCCGTGCTCTTGTCCGGCCCGAACAGCTCCATATTGATGCCGTTGGTAATGCCGGAGAAGGCGTCTCCGCGCGAGGCCAGCACACCGGAAAGACCGTGCGCATAATACGGATACCGCAGCTCCTCGCAGTATGTTTTCGAGACGGTATTGACGCGATCTGCCGTAACGATGGCGGCCTTCATGAAGTTCGTGCAGTCGTCAAAGCGCAGAAGCTCGTCGCAGCTGGCTGGAAGGCCCAGCACATCGTAGTTGAAGTTCAGGCCGCATTTGCCCTGATACTCGATGTTGTGGATGGTAAAGACGCTCTTCGTGTTCGGGAACGCCGCGTGGTACTCCGTCCGGAGCAGCAGCGGGATCAGCGCCGTCTGCCAGTCGTTGCAGTGGATCACATCCGGCTGCAAGCCGATGAAGCCCATCGCCGCCAGAACGGCCTTGCAGAAAAACGCGAAGCGCTCTCCGTCGTCCGGCTCGCCGTAGACCCGTGCGCGGCAGAAATAGTGCTCATTGTCGATAAAATAAATTTTCAGCTTCTTTTTCCGGGACTTGAGCCGGAAAACGCCGACATATTCGCGCCGCCACGCCAGCGGCACATCGAAATACCCCAGAAATTCCTTCTCGAAGCGGTCGTCGTATTTGATCGCGCCGTAAAACGGCAGAAATACGCTCACCTCGTTCTTGGGAATCTGGGCCAGCGCCTGCGGCAGCGCCTCCATCACGTCGCCAAGGCCACCGGTTTTGAGAAACGGCGCGGCCTCGGAGGCGGCCATTGCTATTTTCATATGACAGCTCCTTTGTTGATGACCAGCGGATGATCCGGGGAGCCGAGCAGCTGCGTGCCCGGCTTGTCGTCACGTTCTTATCCAGAATGACGTAGCGCAGCTTCGCATGGGCGCCGATATGGCTGCCCTGCATGATGATGCTGTCACGCACGTCCGCGCCCCTCCTCGATGTCCACCTCGCGGAAGATCACGCAGCTGTCTGCGCAGCCATACAGATGGCAGCCGTCGGCCAGCACACAGTTCGAGCCTGCCCGTTCTCGCCGAACAGCGTCGGCACCGCGTCGCGGACCTTCGTGTAGATCGGCACCTCGCTGCGGAAAAGGCTCCGGCGGACATCCTCCTTCAGAAGCGCCATGGGTTGTTGTAATACTCCAAAAACGCTCTCATTGAACAGCGCCACGTTGTGGAACGGGTAGACGTTGACCTTCAAACGGCCCTCCAGATAGTGCTGGAGAATGAAGTCCCGCTCAAAATGATACTTTCCGTGCGGCACCATGTCGCGGATCACGGAGATGAGCTTTTTGCGCTCCATGATGAACATGCTCATGCCGACCAGATACTCCTCCGGCGCACTGTAGCCCGCGGCCAGATCGACCAGATTTCCGTTCTCGTCGAGCTTCATCGCCAGCTGCTGCGGCTTGACGCCGTCACACTTTCCGGCCTTGGAGACGACCGTGATGTCGCAGCCGGACTCGACATGCTTTTCCAGCACCTCGAGGAAATTGATCGTGCAGAGCACCGTCGTGTCTGCCAGCACCACATAATCGCTGTCGTTGCGCTCGAGCACCGGCAGCGCCGTCTGGAGCGCCTCGAGCTTTCCGCGGTACGCTCCGGTGTGGCCGGTGGCGTAGGGCGGCAGAAGCGCACGCCGTCGCCGAGCTTGAGATCCCATTCGTCGCAGTTTCGAGATGATCCATCAGGGACTGATAGTTGTATTTCGTGATAATGCCGATGTCGCGGATGCCGGAGTTCGCCATGTTGGAAAGGATGAAGTCGATCTGACGGTAGCGTCCGCCGAAGGGGATGGAGGCGGATGTGCGCTCGCGGGTCAGCTCGCCCATGTTGTTGTCATAGATGTTGGAGAAAATAATGCCCATCATATCCATCGTCGTATCCTCCCTTTCTCTGCGCTCAGACGATCGAGCCGGCCTCAATGACCGTGCCCTCCGAGACGACATGATCCTTTCCGATCACGCTGATCTTCCGCTCCTCGCCGGGGGTATAGTCGCCGACGCGCGCCGGCCTTGATGCGGCAGCCCTCCGCCACGATGGCGCTGCGCACGACCGCGCCGTTTTCGATCACGACGTTCGGCATGATGACGCTGTCGGTGATCTCCGCGCCGCGTCCGATGGTGCAGCCGGTGGACAGGATGGAATGGTTGACCGTTCCCTCCACCTCGCAGCCCTCGGCGACGAAGCTCTCATGGATCTCCGCGCTGCGGGCGATGTAGCTTGCGGGCATGGCCGTGTTTCTGGCGTAGATCTTGTTGCCGTTTCCGCCGTAAATGTCGAAGGCCGGATCCTTGCCGAGCAGATCCATGTTCGCCTCCCAGAGGCTGTTGATCGTGCCGACATCCTTCCAGTAGCCAGCGAAGTCATAGGCGACCAGCTTGTGTTCGTCGCGCAGGAGCGAGGAATGATGTTCTTGCCGAAATCATTCTCGCTCTTCGGGTCGGCCTCGTCCATTTCGAGATACTTTTTTCAGCACGCTCCACTTGAATACATAAATACCCATGGAGGCCTTGGTGCTCTTCGGCTTTTTCGGCTTCTCTTCAAACTCATAGATCGTCCCGTCCGGGCGGGTGTTCATGATACCGAAGCGGGACGCCTCCGCCATCGGCACATCGCGCACGGCGATGGTGCAGTCGGCCTCGTTCTGCTCGTGGAAGCGGAGCATCCGCGCGTAGTCCATCTTGTAAATATGGTCGCCGGAGAGGATCAGGACATTGTCCGGATTGTATCTCTGGATAAAGCCGATGTTCTGATAAATGGCGTTGGCCGTGCCCTTATACCACTCGGGTTTTTGCTCTTGGCATACGGCGGCAGGACCTGCACGCCGCCATGGGACAGTTCAAGCCCCACGGCTGGCCGTTGCCGATGTACTCGTTGAGCAGCAGCGGCTGGTACTGCGTCAGGATACCGACTGTGTCGATGCCGGAATTGACGCAGTTGGAGAGCGGGAAATCAATGATGCGGTACTTGCCGCCGAACGGGACGGCAGGCTTGGCCGTGTTCTCCGTCAATACCATCAGGCGGCTGCCCTGTCCGCCGGCGAGGGCGATGCGACACAGCGTTTCTTCTGAAATTGCATAACGGTTCCTCCTGTCTGATTTCTCTGTTTGATCCGATCCTTCTGCGCGGGCCTTCTGCGCCCGGCGGATCATTCCGCCGCTTCCGGCTTTGCGCGCTGGAAGCGGTAATAGGTAACGCTCATCGGCGGCAGATAGAATTCCGCCGAATACGGGAGCATCTGATACGGCTCCTTTTCCGCCTTCTGCGGCCGGGCCATAAAGCCGTAGCCGCCGAAGCGCGCCTCGTCGGTGTTGAGTACCGGCACATACCAGCCTGCCTTCGGCAGGCCGACCCGGTAACGCTCCCGCACCACCGGGCAGAAATTGCAGATCACGACCAGCTCCTTGCCGCTGCGGCTGATGCGGCGGAAGGTGACGATGCTGCGGTCGCGGTCGTCGCAGTCGATCCACTGGAAGCCGTCCCAGTCGCTGTCGTTTTTCCACAGCTGCGGATGCTCCAGATAGAAATGATTCAGCTCCCGGACAAACGCCTGCATCTGACGGTGCCGGTCGTAGTCAAGCAGCACCCAGTCAAGTCCCCTGTGTGTAGTTCCATTCGATGAACTGCGCCAGCTCGTTGCCCATAAAGTTGAGCTTTTTGCCGGGATGCGCCATCTGATACGCATAAAATACGCGCGCAGATTTGCAGATTTATCGTCGTAGTTGCCCGGCATCTTCCCGATCAACAAGCATTTGCCGTGGACGACCTCGTCATGGCTCAGCGGCAGGACAAGTTCTCCGGAGAACGCATAGGTCATCGAGAAC